>ERZ779796.83-NODE-83-length-12283-cov-3.14058_pt1 | contig 12283 bp, 7 predicted proteins | sample MGYA00511097_ERZ779796 | MGnify/ENA primary metagenome ERZ779796 (study PRJEB29588, sample SAMEA2154930) | human gut metagenome | biome: human gut; feature: human-associated habitat; material: faeces | place: Denmark | collected 2008/2010 ...
AACCGCGCCCAAACCCAGCATCCTTTTCCACGTATTTGCGGTACTCTTCTATGGTAGTGGCGCCGATTACCTGTACCTCGCCTCTGGCAAGCGCAGGCTTTAATATGTTAGATGCATCTAACGAGCCTTCTGCTCCTCCTGCACCTATTATAGTGTGAAGCTCATCAATGAAAAGCAGTACATTTTTGGCATTTGAAACCTCACTTATCACCTTCTTGATACGCTCCTCAAACTCACCACGATACTTTGATTTGGCTACAAGCCCGGACATATCAAGAGAAACCAGTCTCTTTCCCAAAAGAATATCCGGAACATTGCCACTGACTATATCCTGCGCAAGTCCTTCTACTATAGCGGTCTTGCCCACTCCCGGCTCTCCAATCAGACATGGATTGTTTTTGCCACGGCGGCAAAGTATCTGGATAACACGCTCCATCTCCTTTTTTCTGCCTATAACAGGGTCAAGAAGCCCTGCCTCTGCCATATCTGTCAAATCTCTGGAATACTGATCTAATACAGGAGTCGCAGAATTGTATGATGTACCGTAGCTTTTCATCAGATCCCTGTATGCAGACGGATCCTCCCCCATCGCACCAAGAATATCTATAAACATCTTCTGACTGTTAACACCCATGGTGTTTAAAAGTCTTGCAGCTGCACAGTCTCCCTGCAGTACTATAGCCATCAGCAAGTGTTCTGTACCTATCTCATTGCACTCAAATCTATCGGCTTCCTCCGATGCACGCTCCAATACTCTCTGTGTCCTTGGTGAATAGCCATCCCTGTCCATCACTTCGATGTTATCTCCCGGTGAAATCAGGTCTTCAATCATCGAAATAAGCTTATCATATTCCACATTGCAGGCTGTTAGAACCTCAGCTGCCACACCGGTGCCCTCTTTTATAAGGCCAGCCAGTATGTGCTCTGTTCCAACATAGCTGTAATTCATTTTCTTTGATATACGTGCAGCCAAATCTATTGCTTTTTTAGCCTTACTTGTATATGGTTTCAAGTCATATCCTCCAGTCATATTCACTAATTTAAGTCGATGAACTGCAAATCATCATCCTCGCTGTCATCTTCATTATCATCCTTTGCACTGCTGTCTATAGTCTCAGACGGCTTATTTCCCTCATTGACAAAGCCATCAAGTGCCATTTGAAGCTGATTCTTTAAAGCATCCTCATCAGCATCGTTTTCTGTGTCAGAAACGTTTTCCTGCCTTGAATCGTCTTTTAAATCAAACTCAGAGTTTTCATTCTCAACAGCTTTCTTAGAATCAAGTGTAATTTCTACGGTTCTTCCGACATAGGATGCATTTGATATATTTTCATCCGTAGCCATCTTTTGCTCATCTGCAACATCTTCCGCTGTTTCTTCTGCGACTTCATCTGCCGGCTCTTCTACAGCTTCATCTGCTGTTTCTTCTGCGGCTTCACCTGCCGACTCTTCTGCAGCTTCTCCTGCCACTTCATCCACCGACTCTTCTGCAGCTTCTTCTGCCACTTCATCTAACGGCTCTTCTGTAACCTCTTCTTCCAGCTCATCTGCTATCTCGTCCGCAGTTTCATCAGTTGTTTCTTTCAAAGCTTCATTTGATACATCTTCTGCTGCATCATCTACATCATCATCGTCATCATGATAGTCCATTGCCTTATATTTTCTGTTTTTCACAGCTGATACCATAAGCAACAGTAACAGAATAATGATAATAAGAACCAGTATTGCAGCTAAAACAAGATATTTATTGGCAATTCCCGGGACAAGCTCACTCTTTGTTGTATCGTTTTCCTCCTGTGCCACTGTAGGTGTACTGAGCTTGGTTCTCATATATGTGCCATCTACGCTATCATATGTGTACCAGCCACTCTCACCATTGTCATTCATGGCGTATACAAGGTAAAAATCCTTCGTCTTATCATCTGTTTTTTCGGCTTTGGTCTGGTAGGCTGTTGCCACACCCTTGCCCTCTATAGAGAGCGATATCTCATTATATCCTTCAGGCACATCATCCACCTTAGGCAGTAAAACCACTATAAAATGCGACTCTGAATTGATACGGACAAACTCATATGCTGCATTCTGTGCTGCATCATATACAAAAAGCCCATTGCCGCTTTCCGACTGTAAATACACAAGCGTGACATCGCCAAAGGTGCCATGAAGGGTATTGTATTCAAGTCCGTCAATCACTGTCTTTGAGTGCTCAAAGCCTTCAGGAACAACATCCTCCGGAATGTCATTTACCATAGTCCACTCTGTGCCATTTATATCGAACTTCTTCCAGTTATCCTGCTTATCTGCATTCTCCGGATCATCCTCGGCTCTTCTGGTAACAACTATATTGTATGTGCTTGTGCTGCCGTCCTCTGCTGTCACAACAACGCTGACCGTATTCTCTCCAACCTCAAGTGAATCATTGCCTGTGACTGATGTCACACTCGCCTTGGAATCAGCCGGATTTGCTGTAACCGCAAGGCTTGAACAGCTGTAATCTACCGTAGCTGTGTAATCCTTTGTCGCAGCAGAAAACTCAGGTGAAAGCGTACCTGCTGAGATAACCAGCGAATCAAGAGATGCGTTTGAGGATTTCTTTTCCTCTTTGTTTTCATTATCTTTATTTGCATTGCTGTCATTGCCGGTATTGCTGCCGGAATTGTCCTTGTTATCCTTGTTGCTGTTTGAATCGTTGTTTGATGAAGCACTTGTTACCGTCACTTTCGTGCTGGCACCGGTAATTATACCTCCGGCATCGTTGCCCTCTGCATCTCCTACAACTGTACAATATGCCTTTATAGTGCAGCTTCCTGCAGCCTTCGCCGTAAATGAAAATGACTGCGATGTGGGATATCCTGCGGCGTCACCAATATTGGCCACACCATCCCCTCCGTTACTCAGTACTCCCTCGTCAGAGCTTGAGATAACTACAGTACCAAAATATCCTGACGGCATGGAAACAGTCACCTTGACTGTTTTTCCAACAGCTACAGAGCTTGAGCTGACACTTAATCCAAGTCCCTGCGCATATACATGCTCGGCAGGTGTGAAAACAAGCATCACCGCCATAACAAGTGATAATATACATCCAAATAATTTCTTCATATTTTCCTCACATTTCTAATTCTGCGATATCTTTGATTTGCCCAGTATGTGTCTGTTCATGATTATCATATCAAGGGCATTTACACCATCGCCCTTTCTGTTGGCATCAGCTGCCTCCAGATAAGCACCTGTGAGTGTTCCCTTTCCTAAAATATGTCTGTTGAGCTTAATCATATCAAGGGCATTTACAGCACCGTCACCATTGATATCTCCATATACAACAATATCATATGTCTTTTTCAGGTTACCCGAAGCATCATAAACAGCCACTTTATTGCCTGTTGCAACCTTTCCGCTGTTTTCTGAGCCTGAGCTTGTCAGAAGCTTTACAGTACCTGATGCTGATACTGCTATATTCTTCACAAAATCAGCTGCACCGGTTCCAGGCTCAATGCCTGTAATATAAGTACCTATACTGTATTTACCTGATGTTATGTTTACATCTGTATTATTTTGGTTATTATTGTTCTGATTATTATTGCCACCTGCATTATTTGCAGATGCCGCCTGCCTGTTTATATTGATAGTGTATGTTCTTGTATCACCGCTTTGCGACTTGCAATTTACCTTAATTGTATTATTTCCGACAGCAAGCGAATAGCTTCCTGTGCCTGAAACACCACTGCTTCCTGAAACTGCATCTGCCGAAACAGTCACTGAGCTTATAGCATTTGAAACAACTGCTGAATAGCTTGTTGTCGCTCCATTGAAGGCCGGTGTGAGTGTTACACCGCTTATCGCAAGCGACTGCAGATAGTTATTGGTATCGCCAGCTTTATCGAAACCCACTGCTGACGATGGCATATTGTTGTATACAGGTATTTTAAATACAAAAGCCTGATTCTTGTCTGAATATCCTTTAGCCAGACTCTGTCCCTCAGTAAGAGCCGCTGTGGCATTGCCCATGTACTGATGTAAATACAGCGAGCTTGTATTTACTACATTAAACTTCTCAAAATACAGTGTATTTTGACCCTTATTTATATAATTGCTGCCCACCTTTACAGCTCCGCCGCTTATGGACTTTACTCTTGTATTCCAGCCCTGCTTCTTGGCAAAAGACAGACCATTTTTATAAATCTTATCCTTCGTGTTTCCGGTTGCACTAAAATTAAAATAATTATAATATCCTTCGTATCCGGAATATGTACCCGAAATAAGAGGACTCGTTCCCTTTTGTCCCTGCTCCTGCTTTAAACGCGATGCTATATGGTATGCACTTACTCCACTACTCTTTGCCACATCCATGAATGTGCTTGCATAATTGATTTTCTCACCATTGTTGGAATAGGTCTTTGTTCCCTCCATAAATGTGCCTTTTACTATGGACTTGACACCTTCAAGTGCCTCATTCGGACTGTATGCCAGACTCTGAAACTGAAAAATATTGGTCTCATCAAGAAAATTCCTTGGATCCATGAGATAAGCAATATAGGCACTGCTTGCTGACACCCATCCAGGTTCGTACTCAACCCACGTATTTGTTGACCAGTTATATGCTCCGGCAGCTGTGGATTTCTTGGAATTGTCTGCTGATTTGGATACCAGATTAAGTCCGTTTACACTTTCATTTTCAATCACCGTATCCCAATTCAAACCTGTATTTACAGCCTCAAATGTCCATCTTGGATACTTATTGTGAAGAGCTGTAAGGTTTGGAATATAGCTGTCAGGAAAGCCTGCATTCTTCATAGCCGTGACAAAATCAGTATTGTCTCCGCTGTTATTGTATGTCACCTTTATGTATGTACTGATAGTCCAGCCCGTAAATGCCTTGCCGTTTAAAGTACCCTTGACATTGTACCAGACCACACCGTTTACCCTGGTCTCTCCAATTATGTCAACCTGATGGTTCCAGTTGAGTGAGACAACCTTGGTAGTGCCGGATGTGCCTGCTGCATTGCGGACATACACATTGCCACCTGTAATCGTACCTGTAGCATATGCTCCCGATGCAGCTGCAAGGGCAATCTGCTCCTCATTATTCTGCTGTATGGCATCCGCATTGCCGGTGTCTGCCGAAGCATCCCCTGTCTGCGCATTGTCTGATGCAGCTGTACCGGTACCTGCTGATACAAAATCAGACCTGATATAGCTGACACACTCCTCGTTATTTGCTGCCAGATTGTACTTTGCCTTGTACCACACCTTGCCGTCTGCACCTGTGGTCTGCTCAAGAATAGTAATATCCTTGCCGTTTGAAAGCTTGTGCTCCAGCTCATACTCTGTTCCAGGTCCGCTTCTCGCCGCTACCCAGTATCTCTCATCACACACAACCTTAGCCGCCTGATCCGCATAGACTGCTATGCTGCTGTATGGTGCCAGGTCACATGCAGCTAATGACAATGTTACGACAGAGGCTGCCAGAAATTTATTTATCTTTATCATCAAATCCCATCTTTCTTATGTGCATTGTTTACATTAATCCATTATCCATTTAATTATAATAGAATATGACCTTTGTATCAATGTATTCTGCAGAAATTTATTATTTTTTTATTGATATGAGGGTCAAAAGGTATTTTGCCCCTCATTTATGATTAATCGAATTGCATGCAAGCATGCATCGATGATACCTTTTGACCCTTTAATCATAATATAAAAACTCCCTTCAACGTGCAGCTCATGCTTACGTTTCAGGGAGTTATCTGATTCATATTCTGCTTTTTCTTACTGTCTCCTGTAGCTTTTTCTAGCTGAACAGGGATTTTATCTTATCCCATAAATCCATGAAAAAGTTACCAATCTTTTCCCAGAAGCCCGGGTCATTTATCTTATCGCCAAGCTTTGATGCCCAGTCATGTGCCTGGTTAATGACTGAATCCCAGTCGATATTGGCATCCTTAAGCTTCATAAGAAGCGATGTCAGCTTTGCAATATCATCATCAGAAAGCTTCAGGTCGTAATCCTTTGCAGCCTCCTTTATCGCATCCTTTATCTGGCTCTCATCCTTGAGCCTTCCATCGGCAAGCTGCTTCTTTAGGTCTGCAATCATTGCCTCGATATCCTGCGAATCGCCGTCAATGCTCTTGTTGAGCTCTCCTGTTGTGACAAGCTCATCCATCGCTGCGTCTGTCACCTTGTCGTCAAGCTTCTTGCCTGTCATCTCCTCGTATGCCTTTAGTGTGCCTACAAGTGCTGCCGTTCCGGAAATAGGGAAAGGTCCTGCGACTATGATTTTAGCATCAGCTATGCCTGCTGTGGCAAGCGCATTCTTGTACATTCCTACCGTACAATAATTGATATTGTGTGTGGAAACACTAAGACCCGCACCCTTTTTATCCTCTGTAATGAGTACTGAGGAAAGTGACCTTGTGCCAATCTCGCTCTTGCTGATGTATGAATCAAGGTACTTGTGCTCCTCATCATTATTTACATAGACCACATCGTATTTGTCCAGATCAGTGAGCTCGATTCCCATAAATCCAAGCACTGTCGCTCTCTGATCCGGTGTGAGGTCTGCTCCAAGACTTAAGTATGGCTTATCATTTTTGCTGATGGTCACCTTGTCGTTTGTCTCACTGCCGGCTGTCGTTGTACTGTCTGCAGTACTGTCTGTGTTACTCTTATCAGCTGCGTCACTGCCTGATACATCAACGCTTGAAACTGTATCAGTCTGCGTAGCTGTCTCTGTTGCAAATACAGCCGGATTCATTGTAAACAGTGTCACCGCAGCAAGCACGCTACATACAATACTCTTTGCTTTTTTCTTTATTGATCTAATCATTTTTCCTCCAATCTACTGCTCTATATCATACGAAATTGTAAAGCTGCTTCCGTCGAAGCTGACATCTGCCATGCTTCCGCATATCACAGGCATCATCGGCGCCATATGACCTATATCCAGATCCATGATGATCGGCACATTAAACTCTCTAAGCAGTGATGAAAGCGCCTGTCTGTGGTCTATGCCAAACATTTCCTCTCCGAAGTGCGCCGGGCGTCCGATAAGAAAGCCCTTTACATTTGAAAACCATCCTGCATTTTTCATCTGCCACATAGCCCTTCTCATGCCCATCACATTAAGGTCACAAGCCTCAAGGAACCATATGATACCATCATCACTGTAGCGCTCATTAAATTCCCTTACATGGTCAAACGATGTGCCAAGCAGATTGATAAGACAATCCATGCAGCCACCAAGCAGCCTGCCTCTCATGGTAAGCCTGCTTTCCTTTGCCACCGCAGGAATAGAGCTGATACACGACTTTTCAGTCAGGTTGTAGCCCACAAACGGAGCATTCTCATCCTTTATCGATTCCTTCTCCCACATAGGGTAATTGGTAAATGAAAGCTTCCTGCCACAAATCAGATTAAATGCATCGGTAAGTGACTCATGCCACACCTCCATGCCAAAGCTGCCCGCACACGGCCCGTAAATACCTGCTGTATCTGCAATAGTAGCCTCCAAAAATGTGAAATTCGTGTTGTCGGAATAGCCCATGTACCATTTCGGCTTTGACTGCTTCACGCGCTCAAAATCAATATAAGGCACTACCTCGCACATCAGCTCGCCACCACCACATGATATAAGCACATCACTGTCAACAGAAGCATAGCTCTCGTTCAGCTCTTCTGCGCACTTCTTAGGTGTATTGCTGATACCTATACCACTGTCGCACCTGCAGTTAGGTCCCTCTATCGTCTTATAACCCATGCTGTGAAACCTTTTAATGGCATTGTCAAAGGCACTCCTGTACGGCTCTGTTGTACAGCCCATCGAAGGCGCCACAAAGCCTATTGTTCCTCTATCCTTTAGAAATTCAGGGTATCTCATGTTTCTATCATCCTATCACTATTATTTACATATCTAAGCTTCTGTCTGAAGTAAAATATGTAGGATTTTATCATTTCTGTCCAGGTCATTTTACTGTCATAATTAAATGTCGTCGTGTACTGCACATGCTGTCTGTTGCACCAGTTGTATATATCATGCAGACTTATCGAATCAACATTCTTCATATTGTTCATAAACACCTTAACCTTTGAAAGCTCATCCTCACTGTCAATGTATAGATGAAAGATAGTATTCGGACATTCAATTATTATCTGCTGTTCTCCTATATTTTTCATCAATGTATCCTCTATTGAATAATGTATCCTGTGTGATTAAAAACATTATCGTCTGTCACACCGGGATGTGAGTAATAACAAAATATCGTAACTGTTCAGTACCTTCACAGTTAAAAAATATCACATAACCATAGTACTACACCGGCATCACAAAATCCAGTCATTTTTGCCTGCCAATTCTTACTATTTTATTAAGAAAAACGGTAAATATCATACTCCCTCACAGTCAAATGCCGGAATGAAGCTGTCCTTTGCCACGTCACCCTCCTGTATAAATGCATTCGTGATTCCTATTTCGAGGGCATAGTTAACAAGTCTTTCATACTCTCTCTTTGTCACTGTGCGGTTTATCTCAGGATAATCCTTTAATGCAATCGGCGTAAACTGGCTCATCATGCTTATATATACGTGATCACGATATGTATCATACAGGTACTTAAGTACAGCCTTTGCATCATTCACATGTCCCGGCAGTAGAAGCTGTCGCACAATAACTCCCTTTTGTATGAGTCCTGTCGCATCGTCAATCACAACCTCCGGCTGCTGCCTGACCATCTCTGAAAGCGCCTGCTTTGCGACAGACGGATAATCCTTTGCCCTTGAATACATTGCCGAAAGCGTACTGTCCATATATTTAAAATCCGGAAGATACACATCCACTATACCCTCAAGCAGTTTTAGCTCTGTCACATTTTCATATCCGCTCGTATTGTATATAATAGGAAGCTTCATGCCACGGCTTTTTGCATCGTTTACCGCCCACACTATATCAGGGATATACTGCCCCGGTGTGACCAGATTGATATTATTTGCGCCTTTGCCCGCCAGTTCTATAAAGATATCACTAAGCCGCTCTTTACTGATCACCTTTCCCTCTTTTCCGTCAGAAATCTCCCTGTTCTGGCAGAACACGCAGTGCAGGCTGCAGCCTGAGAAAAAAACTGCCCCGCTTCCTCTTTTTCCTGATATGCACGGCTCCTCCCAATAATGAAGCGCTGCTCGCGCCACCTTTATTTCAGATGAAACGCCACATACGCCTGTTTGTCCGGTGCTTCTGTTTATGCCACATTTTCTGGGACACAATAAGCAATTCTCGTATTTATTCATATTTTTCATTTTAACCCTTGCTAAAAATAATGTTTGATACTACAATCTATATGATTATGCGGTGCATATGCCATGCGCCTTCATTAGTCATTTTAAAGTTATACCATAACTATTCTTACAGAAGAGAATAGTTAAAATACACAATAAGGAGATTACAATGAATCAGTCAAACTGTATCGTCGCCCAGTCAGGCGGCCCAACTGTTGCAATCAACGCAAGCCTTGCAGGAGTCATCGCAGGAGTAAAAAGCTCTGAGAAATACGATATCTGCTATGGCGCCGTAAACGGAATACTCGGCATATTAAATGAGAATTATCTCAATCTGTCAGATATTTTTGCAGATGATGCTAATCTTGAAAAGCTCAAGACCACACCTGCCATGTATCTTGGCTCATGCCGTCACAAGCTCCCTGATTACAAGGATGATGATTCACCATATGTATACATCTTCCACCAGTTTGATAAGCTCTCTATAAAAGCTTTCTTTTACATCGGTGGAAATGATTCGATGGATACCGTATTAAAGTTATCCGATTATGCAAAAAAAATCAACAGTGATGTGAAAATTATAGGGATTCCAAAGACCATCGACAATGATCTGTGCATGACAGACCACACTCCGGGCTTTGGCTCTGCCGCCAAATATATCGCATCAAGCATGCTTGAGATAGCCCATGATACCTTTATCTATGCTGTTAAGAGTGTAACAATCGTTGAAATCATGGGACGTGACGCAGGATGGCTCACTGCCGCTTCCGCTCTCGCACGTAATGAGTACAATACAGCGCCTCAGTTCATCTATCTGCCTGAGGTGGATTTCGACAAGGACAAATTTGTTGCCGATATAAAAGAAGCCCTTGCGCACACTAACAATGTAATAGTTGCCGTATCCGAAGGAATACATGACGCAGACGGCTCATACATTACATCATCAAATGCCTCATGCGACCAGTTCGGACACCAGCAGCTAAGCGGTGCCGGAAAGGCTCTTGAGTTCATTGTGAAAGAAAACATCGGTGTCAAGGTTCGCTCAGTAGAGGTAAACGTGCTCCAGCGCTGTGCCTCACATCTTGCATCATTAACCGATATCGAGGAATCTTTTGCTCAGGGTAAAAAGGGTGTCACTATTGCAGCAGAGGGTGTGACCGCATCAATGGTATGCTTAAAGCGCATCTCAAATGATCCTTATCAGGTAGAATACACATATTCTGCTATCAAGGATATCGCAAACGAGGCCAAGTCTGTGCCAAGAGAGTGGATCAATGATGCTGGCAATGATGTGAAGCCTGAGCTTATCGAATACTTAAAGCCACTTATTCAGGGAGAAACCGCTGTAGCCTACAAGAATGGTCTGCCTGACTATATGGATGTGTCACATCTTCACAAATGTAACTGATTTTAGCTGCCGCCTACACCCCGGTGTGGGCAGCAACAGCATATCTCCAAGGAGGTCGATTTACATGAAGAAAAAAGTACTTATAACCTGCGCCGTTGTGCTTGGCGTGATTTTGGCTGTTTATCTTGGCTTTGCCTTTTATTTTAGCAGCCACTATCTGTTCAACACAAAGATTAACTCTGTAAAATACGCAGGGAAAACCGCAAAAGAGGCAATAGAAAAAAATACAGCCCTAAGCCGCGACTACCTGCTCACAATCACTGATAGAAAAGGCAACAGCTTTTCACTTAAGGGACCTGATTTTTCCTATGAATATGTCTCAAACGGTGACGAGGAGCAAATCCTAAAAAGCCAGAATTCTTTTACATGGCCTGTCAGTCTCTTCAAAGCTCAAAACTATACTCTAAAGGGTTCGTCCAAATATGACGATGCCGCTTTGGCGGAAAAGCTCAAGGCTCTTGATATTTTCAGTGATGACTACATTGAAAATCCGGAGGATGCCCACATCGAGATAAAAGACGGCAAATACGATGTGATTGAAGAGAAAAATGGCTGCAAGCCGGTATATGACAGCATCCTTGCCGAAGTAAAGGATGCCCTGGACAATGAGCTTCCAAAGCTTAGCTTAAGTGATGACTGTTATGAAGCTCCAAAAATCACAAAGGAAAGCGATACAATCAAAAATGAAAAAGAAGCCCTCGACAAATACACAGCTTCAACCGTCACCTACAAAATTGAAGGTGCCGATGAGAAGCTTGACTCAGCCAAAATCCTTGATATGCTAAGCATCTCAGATGACGGCAGCGTGAGCATAGATGATGCCAAGGTCACTAAATATGTCCAGCAGCTTGCTTCCAAGTATAACACCTTCGGACGCAAGCGCTCGTTCAAGACATCGTCCGGTGACACTATTGAAATAGGTGGTGGAGACTACGGATGGGTAGTCAGCAAGAAAAATGAGAAGGCCAAACTTCTTTCCGATTTAGAGGGAGGCAAGCCAGTGGAAAGAGAGCCTGTTTACGAGCAGACTGCTCTCTACCGCGGTGCTGACGACATAGGTAATACATACATAGAGATTGACTACACAAAGCAGCACATGTGGTATTACAAGGATGGTGCTCTCCAGATGGAGTCTGATTTCGTATCAGGTAATCTCGCCCGTCAGAATGGTTCCGTAGATGGTGTATACAAGATTGTTTACAAGCAGAGAAATGCTACTCTTGTCGGTGAGGGTTACTCTTCTCCTGTCAGCTATTTCATGCCGTTTGCCTACAATATAGGTATCCATGATGCCAGCTGGCGTGATACCTTCGGAGGAACAATTTACAAAACCTCCGGCTCACACGGATGTATCAATGTGCCGCCTGCTTTTGCAGAGCAGCTGTTCAACGCTGTGGATAAGGGCACTCCGTTTGTTGCCTACTATAGAGAGGCTGTCACTCTGACAAACAATGCTGCAAAGATGTCCAATGCTTACTCGTATGTAGCTCCTGATGCAGCGCAGTAAGTGTGGATTGCATTGTATCTTTTAATAATATGGGAAGGCGACCGGCGCATGGGAAATTCACCCCCGTGCGCCGGTCGCCTTCTCTTACTCATTGGCTA
>ERZ779796.88-NODE-88-length-12019-cov-8.37471_pt1 | contig 12019 bp, 16 predicted proteins | sample MGYA00511097_ERZ779796 | MGnify/ENA primary metagenome ERZ779796 (study PRJEB29588, sample SAMEA2154930) | human gut metagenome | biome: human gut; feature: human-associated habitat; material: faeces | place: Denmark | collected 2008/2010 ...
ATGTTTCGTGATAGCTCATGTGCGTACATATCAGTGCCTCAAGGGAAAACTAAAGGGAAAAAATGTGGGAATCTGAGGACACTTTGGTTCTGTGTTTAATAAACAAGTAAAATGAAAACGCTTTCAATACTAAAACTGTTGTATTAATTATCTATTTGTGGTATAATATTAAATGTGTGGTGAGCAACAGTGTGTATCACGTTAGCCACCGCTAACAGAAGGAGAAAAAATGAAATTAAAAAATTTAAATTTATATAGTGATAATATCACTATTTTCACAGTTGTTTATGATGATGTTTTTCTTGTAAAGTGCAATAGAAGTACTTTTCAAGAGATAAAAAATTCTCATTTTGAAGTTGATAAAATAACCGTGTTTGCGAACAATGATGTACATATTTATAGCTCTAAAAATTATAATGTACGTTTTGTAATGAAGGCATTTGATGCTGGTTTAACAGTATTGAATGCAAAAGCTGAAGAAATCACTAAAGATGATTTCGTTAGTTATTTGAATGATTAGGAGGCGCATTTATGAAAATGAACTCTATATCAATATATCACGGTGACATAGAAATTTATTTCACCGTTGATGGCACAGCATATGCTGTGGAAGTTAAACCAACAGATTATAATTTGTTGATAGATAAAACGGATTTAGAAGTATACGACATCAGCATACGTAGAGATAGGACATACATATTTTTAAAACCCCTACAGAAAAACACATTTCTTTTGCTCTATCTAGCAAAATGTCTGTGTTTAAAAATATCGAGTTTGAAGGGCGAGATAAAATATGAACTTAATGGAAAGGGGGGTCGTTAATGGCTATTTTCTACCGTTCCATATTAAAACGAGAATCCATCAATAGATGGGGTAGAATAGGATACAGAGAATATTTAGAGATTGTCCAAACAGATGACATCTCTAAATTTAATTATCATAAAAAGATAAAATTTCGGTTATACACCGAAAATGAAAGAATTTTCATTGATGAAGAAAAACAAACATATTTTGAAAATTGTTTAAAGCTCGTTAAAAATATCAATGAAATTTATTCATTTTCATTAAATTAAAAAGAGTGTGAATGTATGTATAGACTATATGCATATGTAATAAAAAATAAAGTAGGGATAGGGAGTTTAATATCGGATAAAATATATACTGAATTATCCGATATTCCTATTAGTATTAATCATTTAACATCATATGTTCCTATCCCTTCATCAGACTTATTTAAGTTTCTAAATCAGTTAACAATCAAAATAAAAGAAGAATTTGAAAACTTAACTAATTTAGAAACAACTATTTTTTATATTAGTGTGGTAAGAAAAAAATCAAGAGTGATGACATTTCTTGATTTTGAGTATAAAACTTATCCTAATTTAGTAGGTGAAGTAACTTTAGAATTACCTATATTTGCTTGGGATTTAATGTTTACCATAACGGAAGAAATAAAAGATTTCTTCCAAGAAAATTTATGTTAAAGGAGGTGAAGAAAATGTGAATGATATGCAAATTTTTTTAGATAAGAAGTCTTACGATTGCTTAAGAAGAAATAATACCGTTTCATTCCATATGAATGGCTCGTTTTATACTTTAAGTTATAGTAAACGTAAAGATTTATGCTCGTTGTCACGTTATGATGGTGAGGGTAAAAAATACTTTGTGGGTATCTTTGAGTACCCAATTTGTTTAGACTATTTAGAAGAAATAATACTAAAAGAAAGAAAAAAAGGAGATTTAAAATGTTAAAAAAAGAAAATGAAAATTTAAGAAATTTGGACAACCAAAAATTAAAGGAAAATTACAATTTAATAAGACTACCAATTTCGGTAAGAGAAGTGGTAACGGATAATAATAAGTTTTGTACTTATTATACAAAAAACAAAAACAATGATTATTTCATTGTTAAATTTAAAAAGACGAATTTATGCAGACCGCAGGAAAAAGGGCATTATATCTTATACGCTAAATACGATGAGATAAATTTTGCCAGAGAACGCAAAAGAGCGAAAGACAACGATAATGTTTATTTACATAATGTCATTTGGGTGGGACGTGTTGAAGATTACGACATTGATGCTCAAAAAATCGAAGAAATAAAAAAGGCAAATGATAAGGAATTGAGCAAATTCCTAACCGATAACATTGATTTAGATAACCTCCCATTTTAGGAGGTTTTTATGCGAAGAAGAATTAGATTAACAGGCGATGAAAAAGTCCTTTTCGAAAAGTTAAAAAATACAATGTCAAAAAGCAAAGCAAAAGAGTTTCGATATGAAATAAGAGATTATCGAAATTTTATAAAAGAAGCAAACAAAAAAATTGAAAAAGATAAATTCTATAATAATATTAGCAAAGGTTATCGAATGAATACGAAAACCATCGATAACTATGCTATTTTTAAAAATAGATTATCAAGAGTTGAAACATTCGTAAATACTTCTAAAGAAGCCTTTATAAATAGATATAAGGATAATTTAGTAAAAAATTTGGGTAACATTTTTAATGTCGATTACTCGGATGTCATTAATAATTTAACGGACGAACAGTTCGCTGAATTATTCAATGATTTTAGCGTATTGTACACTTTATTCACTCCATCACCCAAAGTTGGTGATATTCAAACAACTTTTTCATTATTGTTTGAGAAAAAAGAAGACTTTGAGGAAGTCTTAAAATCATATGCACAAGGTTAAAAACATTTACACAATTGATTTTGAGACTCGGAATTCTAGTATAGATTTATCGAATAATGAAACAAGCGTTTGGTTGTGGGATATCTGCTCTTGTGATACTTTCAAGCATCGCTATGGCACCACTTTAGACGGTTTATTCCGCTTTGTGTTCGATGAAATAAAAGAGGATGTCATCTACTATTTTCATAACTTAAAATTTGATGGTTCCTTTTTAATTTCATATTTACTAACAAACGGGTACATATGGTCGGATAAACCATTTAAAGAAATAAAACCCTATTATTTTAATTCTCTAATCGATAGTAGAAAGCAATTTTTTTCTATTACAATTAGAAACAAGTATAATAGTAAAATTGAAATTAGGGATAGTCAGAAAAAAATTGCTTCATCTGTCGCTGAAATTGCTAAATCGTGGCAGTTGCCTATATTAAAAGGTGAGATAGACTATAAAATGCATCGTCCAGTTGGTTATATTCCAACAAATGATGAGATAGAATATATTAAACATGATACCGAGATTATGGCTCGCGTTTTGAAAGAGTTCCACAAGGAGGGTATGTCATCCCTAACTTCAGCAAGTGACAGTTTCAAAGCATATAAAAAGACAATGACAAATAAAACATTTGCTGAGTTATTTCCTGTGCTGGATAAAGATATTGATGACTATATCAGAAAATCATATTTGGGTGGTTTATGTATCGTAAATAAAAAATATAAAAATATTCTGCTATATAACTGTAAATGTTATGATAAAAACTCTATGTATCCATCCAAAATGGAGAAAGAATTATTTGCGTATGGTGTTCCTATTAAAGGGGATGGTAAATACATAGAAAATAAAAAATATCCAGTGTATATCCAACACATCAAATGCCAAATTAAGTTAAAGGATAACCATATCCCTTGTTTGATGTTAAAACGTTTTTTGCAACTGAAAAATGAATATATAGAAGATACAGGAGATGAAATTATCGAACTATACCTCACTATGGTGGATATGAAAATTCTATTTGATGCGTACGATATTCAGTATATTGAATTTATAGACTATTTAATGTTTAGAGGTTCCACGAAACTTTTTACCGAGTTTATTGACACAAACTACCTCTTAAAACAAAATAGTGAGGGTGCAAAACGGCTACTAGCTAAACTTCGTTTAAATTCATTTTATGGTAAATGGGCAACAAACCCCGTGCATTATGTAATAGAACCCTATCTTGATAGCAAGGGTATATTATGTTTTAAGTCAATTAATAAAATAGTTGACGAACCAATATATACAATTAATGCATCGTTAACAACCGCATATTCGCGTTATGATTTATATATTAATATACAAAATAACTACGATAATTTTGTGTATTGTGATACTGACTCGATTACAACGGTTGGAGATGCGGTAGGTTTAGAAGTGGATAAAAAGAAACTCGGTGCTTGGGATTTGGAAAAAGAATATAAACTTTTCAAAGTAATTGCCCAAAAAACATATTATGGTGTGTTAAATGATGATAGCGTATTGATAAAAGCGTGTGGTGCACCCAATGAAGTTAAAAAACAGATTAACTTAGATAACTTTAAAATTGGTGAAACATTTACAGGTAAACTACGTCCTGTACGTGTAAAAGGCGGTTTAATTTTAGCAGATACCACTTTTACTTTTAAGGATAGATAAACTCTTTACAAAAATAAAAAAATATGATATAATAAGGATGGTGATAGTATGGATTTAGAAGAGTTACAAAGTAAATATAATGAATTGGCGAATGAAAATAACCGATTAAAAAACGAGAAAAAGGAGTTAGAAGAAAGCGTCGACAAAATAAAAGAAGAACTAAAGAATAAAAAAGATAAATATGTCGATGACTACGATTTTTTAGGAGGAATGGAAAATGATTATTAAACCTATGCGTGATAAAAAGTCAAAAAAGGTCTTAAGCAATGTTGAAATATCCAGAAGAATGTATGCGACATTGTCAACAATGAAAGAAAAAAGCGAACCGTCAGAATATTATGGTATATTTGGTGGTTCTCCCTCGACAGAACAAGAGGTAATGTCATTTTTGAAACAAATTAATGATGAAAAAGATGACAAGGCAGCACAACAGATGATACAGAATTACATACTACCCACAATTATGAAAGGAGTAAAATAATATATGCCAATTACTTTAAACGCCAATAAATTTATTGGTACACTATCAAATTTAATTTGTTATACTTTTTATAAGGATAACTACCATTTAGGTGATAATATTGACGCTTTATTAGAAGCATTTAGAAGTGATGATACCATCAACGGCGACGGTAAACTTGTTTTAACTAGTGATTTACCAGTTGTAAAAGATTTAGTGGTAAATACATCCACTTTGTTAACAAGCGTTCCACCTGAAATACAGGAACAATATATCCCTGTTACAAAATTCAAATATATACAGTTAACAGTAAATCGATATTTAATGCGGGGCGGGTTTGAGGATGAATACGCAATGGCTAATCTTATCTCATATTTACTCAATAATATGCGTATCGCAAAACGTTTGCAATTAAAAACAGATATTGAAACGGTTATCACTAAAATTAAAACAAATAACCCAACAACGCAAACCGTCGCAGGTTTAGCACGTCCTACAGGTACCCCAACAGCCGTTGAATTAAATGCAGTTAGGACATACAATACGAATTTAATCTATCGTACACTTTTAACAGTTATCCAAAAGTTAGGGTTGGGTTACGAACTCAATATAACGGATAAAACAAATGGTAATGATACATTCAAGGCGTACGAGAGACCTAACAACATTGTATGTTTAATAAAACCCTCAACTATGGCCTCAATGGACGTTGACACACTTGCAACTTTATTAAATTCAAATAAAATTACACAAAAAATTAATGTAAACTTTATTGAAAATGATACAATAACAGACGGTAAAATATTAATAGTATCAAAAGATAAAATTCAATATGGTTATTTCTATCAAGTAGCTACATCGTTCTTTGATGCGTCTAATTTAAATCAACAGGACTTCTTGCATTTTTCGTATTACTGCGACCAAATCGAACGTGCACCAGCGGTTTTAATTGAATGTACTAATTTTCATGTTGAATAGGAGGTGCTACTATGGCACTTCCTTTTTCAATATATTTAGCAAATATACCGTTTTTAAATAAAAATTATTTGATAACGAACGGTAAAGAAGTTAAAGATACTGGCATTTATAATTCTGTTGAAATAAATAACGTAAATTTTATCAATAATATTGCGTATAATCGTAATTATTTGAACGTGGAACCGACCTCTATATCATTCATCATTGATATAGACGACAACTCGTTCTTTAACGTGTTATGGAATAAATACAACGCTGTTTATTTTTCAGACAACACAGATGAAAATTATCGTATATACAGAATTGAAAAATTAATGTATGTATCTTCAAAAAAAGTGCGTGTTGAGGCAGTAGAAACAATATATAATATAATTAAATCATCTTTTGAAGTTACTTCAAATATTAATGTATCACTGTTAAAATCACATGAGACATTCATAAGATATGGATATGCATATGATAGTATTTTAAGCCCATCAGGAAAGGCAAATTTTTCTATAAACGGAGATACCGATTTATATACTCCTATCGGTGAAGAAATTGTGATGCCTTTAACGAGAGGTTTGAAAGCAATAGAGCAAAACTATGGGTTAGAAACCTTAACAAGTTGGCTAAACAATAATGTTAGATTTTGGGTTGTTGTTTATTTGCAACCTGATACGTATAGAGTTGATACAAAATCGGTTGTTTTGGGTAAAAGTACATACGAGGGTATGTCGTTACCTTATGCCGTTCTATCTTGTCCGTTTATACCAAATAACGTATATAAATTAATCAATAGAAATACGGGTTTAGATGATGAAACAATAAGTATTGAAAATTTATTTACTTTCATCAATGCTATCGACCAATCAAAGATATATACTATCAAATGTTATCCTTATTCTATGTTTATGCGTGCAGGTAGTGCGTCGATAGATGATACAAATTTAATTATTAGTAATACAACTTTTGCAAATACATATGGTACAGGTTTAGGTTTCTTTTACGTAAAATATTTAAACGGAAGTTTTATATCCAACCCTATAACAACAGATTTCACAGGTTATCCAAAAATGTGTGACAGTAGTTATTCATTTACTAACGATGATTTAGCTACAACTGAAAATCCCTACATAGCAGGTAACACCAATATTCTTGCCATTAACGACTTTATGGGTAATAGAAAAAATTTAAATTTGATATGGTTAGGTAACTACACACAATTACTATTCAAAGTTGTGATGCCGCAATTATTAGAAACATCCACGTATTATGTAGATTTTGCATCTAATTCAAGTAATTCGCTTTATAAAAATGTACCATCTAATCAAATGAATTATTTAGTCGGTTCTATGAATTTTAGCCTTTCTTACACGGTGGATGCTCTCAATCGTTTTTTAGGTAGTAATACAAACTGGTACAAATCAAATATGAATACATTAAAAAATAATTTATCTAAAATAATCGTAAAGGGTTTTAGTTCTCTAGGTGGTTCCGCCGAAAAAGCAGTCAGTGAACCAACGTTACTTCAAGCAGCACAAGATGTTAATGCGAGCGCTACGTCATTTAGAACTAACTTGTTAACAGGTGCAATGGACTTTGCTACGGCAAAAAGAAATTTAAATTATCAACTTGAAAACATTGAAAATTCACCTGATGAATTAATACAGGCATCAAGTGATATTATGTTATATAATAGTGTACTAAGACCACGTGTTTATTTAGTGTGGTATTCTGCAACAGAACTACAAAAGGAATTGTTATTGCGTAATTTTTTGTATAGGGGTTTGCATTTAAACAAGTATATTTCTAGTGATAGTGTGAACAAATACATAAATATTACTAGTAATAAATACGATAAAACATATCTAAAATATGTCGAGGGTGATTTTGATTTATACTATAATCAACCAAATCAACCGAAGGATGCTGGTATGTTAGATTACAAACAATTGGATAAATTATCACGGTTATTTAGTGACGGATGTAAATTAGTACGTTATAATACGACTTCTTACACCCTAAATGATAATAATTTCAATGAAAATAACATCCAAAATACAATAGATGAGGAGACATTCAATGGGTAAAAAGAAATATTTAACTTATGAAGAAATGATAAAAAATCAAGGGATACAAATTGAAATGTTGAAAAAAAGATTAGGAAGTTATAAAGTTTTAAGTCAACCGATTAATAGAGACTATACTAACTCCTTAATTGATTTGGATGTACAACAATTCGTATCTCGCTATAAATGGAACGGCCTTCCAAAAAATATCCCACCGATGTATATTGAAAGAATGTTATATTATAGAGGTTCGTTATGTGGTTTTTTCAACGGGGGTAATTTTTATGTTTTACCATTCGCAAACAGTGGTGATTTAAATACATTTGGATATCCAACAGAAGTACAACCTGTTGCGGTAAACGGAGAACCGTTTCTTATCAAACCACTTACCACTTATCCAAACGGTGAAGTAAATAAAAACGCGAAAGCGGTAATTTTACATGATAGAAGCCCGCTTCTAAACTCGGGTATGGTTGTCCCTCGTATTGTCTTGCAAAGAGATATTATCGAGTATATGTCAAGCATTCTTTCTAAAAGTGAGATTAATTTAATCAATGCCGTGAAAAAACTAATGTACGGTGTTGAGAGTGAGGACCAAGTAGAGCAAACAAGAAAAGATATTTACTCGTCCATTAACAGTGACGAACCCGTAATCGTTGCCGTAAACGACGGTAATATGAAAAACTCAATTTTTAACACAGGCATTGAATTAGAGGTCGAAAAAATTATGCAGCTATTCTCTTCTATCAATAACTATCGATGCTATAATATGGGAATCAAAAATAACGGAATGTTCGAAAAAATGGAACGCATCGCAACGGGAGAGTTAACAGGTAACGAGTACCAAACAAACCTTATCCTTGAAACAGGTTTACAACTAAGAAAAGAATGGTTAGAAAATTTAAAAGAAATTTATCCTGAATATAGTAACATATTAAATAAAATTACCGTCGAAATAAACGTTGAACCGTATAAAAATAAGGCGCCTAATAACGATATCGAAGATAGTACATACGCAGAACGTGAAGGAATGACGAGCAAAGGAGGTTTAAACAATGAGTAAAAAATTAACATTTAATTTAATTGATATTTATACCGATATCAATACATTTATTAGCCAAATGATATTGGTTGTCAATGAAATGTTAGACGAAGACTATATTTTACCGACTGAGTTCGGAGTATACATTTTCACGCCGATTTGGAGACGGTTTAAAAATAGTAATGCTTGCTTTGAAAACTCGGATGATGGTATTGCATCCTTTAAGGATAATTTTACAAATCAAATACAAGAGATTGGTTTTGATTTCTTTAGTTGGTGTAAAGCAAATATCGAATATTTTAAAACTATAACAGATGAAACCAATAAAAACAAATCATTCAGTAAACAGTTAAACACAGGAATTTATCCCGTTAATGAAAATCTTCAACAAACCGCCACACAAACACAGTTTGCGACAGGTACAACCAACCAGAACATTGTCGAGATTATTAGTAACGGTATCGGATGGTATAAGGCATCACAACAGTTTATGACACCACAGAAAAAGAATGATATGCTAAATTCATTCAAATGGTTGTTTATCAAATATAGCAATGCAACTAAAAATGATTACACTGTTTTAGAAATTGATAAAACGGGTTTAATACCTGTTGGTGATGCTGACTATGTTGAAATTGTCGATGATAACTTAAAAAGTGAAAACATCAAAACAGGTGTTGAAATATTAGGAATTGAAGGGAGTGCACCGCTTCCTAAAGAGGAGCAGTCAAAATCATTTAGCGTTACACGAAATCAAATTTTAAACGTGTATCCTGATACAGGTAAAGTGTTAAATGAAGTGGTGGTTGATGTTGCGGTACCGCCTACACCAACAGAAGAAAAAACGGTAAATATAATGGATAATGGAACTACTGTTGTTACACCTGCAGCGGGTAGTAATTTAAGTAAGGTTACGATTAACACAAACGTTGAAACAATTGAATATATACCGTTAAAATTATTATTCTATTATAGACCAAAGAATGTGAATGGTTTCACTGTTTTACCTGATTTTATCATTAATTTACAAACAACTTTATTACAGATTCAAGATACGTACGGTTGTGTATTTCAAAAATTAAATTTATCTACCAGTGAATATGAAAATATTACCATAACAAACAATAATGTATCGGAATTATATACGAATAATTTAAACAACGTCACCGATAAAAATTTTTATTTTATTCAGTTTGAAAATTTACCGTGGTATCAAATTTTAGTACCATTATATGTTTATAATACACAAATAAAATATTTTGAAATAGGTATTTGTAGTTATTTAGGTGAAACAGGTGGCGACTCTTTAATAATAGCACCGTTTAAAAGAGGAACGTTTAATAACGCTGCCGTTAATACTGGTTTAGGTATTGGGTTAGGTGTCAGAAATTAAATAGGAGTGTGTATATGAAAAATTTATATAAATCATTATTAGATATCGTTATTTTAAGTTTTATTCCTACTAATGAATTTTGGGAGGAGATAATACTAGCGTTTATCGTTATAATTATGAATTGTTTAATTATACCGTTAATCAAAAAACTATATGCTAAACTAAAACTCGGTAAAGAAAATGAAGAAAAATTAGATGAAAAACTCGACGAGATTGAAGATAAGTTTAATGATTTGACAAAAAAGAATAAATAGTGTATAATTAGGGTAGTGGGTGTATTACTTAAGTTATACACTAGATGATGCGTACGTATCACGAGGAGTGAGCATTTATAGTAATAGCAATTGCTGGCGGGTGATTGCGTATAACAGTTTTACATCTCTAATTTTGAGGTGATAACATATATGAAATATGATAATATATATTTAAACGCAAATCACCTGTTTAGCTATTATTCAGGTGGATATAGAATATTCATTATTGTAGGTGCAAGAGGTAGAGGCAAAAGTTTTTGGGCTAAAAGATACTGTTTAAAGCGGTTATTTAGACAAAAGAAAAAATTTACTTGGATACGACCGACTGAAAGTGCTGTTGATACACTAAAAGAATTTGACGGTTATAAATTCTATGAAGATATTGTAAGCGCAAACACGTTTAATGAAAGATACGCTATAAAAATAAGTGGAGATGGTACAATCAATTATAAACTATTTGATGATAGTGAAGAAGATATACCATATGAGCACGCAGGTTATTTAATGGCACTTTCTACATTTCACAAATTAAAGGGTAATACCTTTACTGAAATTAAAACTATAGTGTTTGATGAATTTATCCCTGAAGTCGGTGAAGTAGTGCGAGGGGATAGAGCAAGACAGTTCGTAAACACGGTTGAAACTATCTGTAGATTAAGTAAGGATACTGTAATTATTATGCTGGCAAATGCTTTGGATAAAGGAGATAGAATATTAAATTTATTCTTTCAAAATATAAAGGAACACGGGTATTATTTCAATAAAGAAAAACTAGCGTGTATGTTATATTTACCTGATAGCAAGGAATTTAACGATAGAAGATTTGAGAGTATATCAGGTAAAATTATAAAAAACACTCCTTACGAGGATACGATAGCATCCAATAAATTTTTATCGCTGGATGATTTGTATTACGATAGAAAACCGCCTAATCTACCTTTATTCTGTGTATTGGACATGCCTACGTATAGAGTTGCTTTGTATGTAGGTGACGTGATATATGTTGAAAATAGACAGACGCTAAATTCAAGTAAGGTGTTTTGTCGGAATATAAACGAGATGACAGATAAGTCTAGGTTAATACCTAAGCATATATTGGAGCGCTTGATAGTTTTATATGATAGAAAACGTATAAAATTTGATAGCGAGTATACTCGGCAGATATTTGTTGAGTTTATAGGGTCTAAACACTAGTGATAGTGATTAGATATAATTCACATTTTCTCCCTCTTTTTTATAAGATACTCAAGTGTAATACTTGGGTATTCTTTTTTATTGTTAATAGTTTGAAGTTAAAAGTAATTAGTTTGAATTTAAAAGTAAATACTTTGAATTTAAAAGTAAATTTATATAAAATACTTTGAATGTAAAAGTAATTTAATTATACATATTTATGGTTATATGTATATATGGTTTTATGGTTATATGTATATACATATTTATGTAAAATGTCTAGTTCTTACTATAAAA
>ERZ779796.89-NODE-89-length-11977-cov-2.91361_pt1 | contig 11977 bp, 8 predicted proteins | sample MGYA00511097_ERZ779796 | MGnify/ENA primary metagenome ERZ779796 (study PRJEB29588, sample SAMEA2154930) | human gut metagenome | biome: human gut; feature: human-associated habitat; material: faeces | place: Denmark | collected 2008/2010 ...
CTCTTTAGCATGCTTTTTCCTATGTGTGGCACGGCTATTCCGACAAACGATATCGGTCCCGCAAACGCCACTATACATGCGGAAAGCAGGCTTGAAAGCAATACCAGAAGCACCCGGATGCGCTTTATGTTTACACCCAGATTTACGGCATATGACTCTCCAAGCTGATATGCCATAAGTGGCTTTGACATGAGAAAAACAAAGATAAATGTGATTCCCACCACAATGCTCATCACCCCGACGCTGTCCCATGTCATGCCCGAAAAGCTTCCCCTTGACCAGTTATGCAGATTTACTATGTCGGAATCATCTGCAAATGTCACCACAAACTCAGTCACCGCAGAGCATATGTAGCCAATCATGACACCGCTCACAACAAGCATTGACATGCTGCTTACCTTTCTTGAAATGATAAGCACAAAACCCATTGAAAGCATTGCTCCCAAAAACGCTGCTGCAATCATGGCTAGTGAGCTCACACGTATAGCATTTCCAAGTAAAAATACCATAACAAGTGCCACAATCATCTTAGCCCCCGATGAAATGCCAAGTACAAAAGGTCCCGCGATTGGATTATGAAAAAAAGTCTGCAAAAGATAGCCTGCAAGCGCTAACGCCCCGCCCAGTATCATCGCTGCGATAGCTCTTGGCATGCGGATATCCCACACAATACGTCCTACCCTGTCTGAGTGGTCATAAAGTGTCGCAAATGCAGCCTTAAACGATATGTGTACAGTTCCTATGCACACATTCATGATAAGCAATATAATAATTAAGATTATAAGAATAATAAATGTTGTAAAACACCTTATTTTTCTGGTTTTTTCCATGTTGTAGCTCCGATTTTTATCTTTTTGTGCTATTGATTTTCCTGCATTCCGTCATATCCGGTAACAATTCAGCCCACCACATACATTCCTCAAATCACAGTTATTTGAGCTTAAACAGATATTTCATGCCGCTGTCGGGTGCACCTGTAATCATCGAATGCATATCATCAATCATATATCCGATGGACATAGACTGCTGATACATATCGTTCGTGGTGCAAAATACATTGCCGTCTTTGACTGCCCTAAAATCAGCAAGCACCGGGCACTTGTCCAAAAGCTCATTCAGATTCTTCACACCGCCGTCTATCGCACTGTTATATATCAGATAGTCAGCATCTATTGCCCCATTGTAGAAATCCTCTAGCTGCATATTCATGGTTGACCTGCCTGTATCGTCGTCATTTGATGCATCAAAAATATATTTTCCGCCGGCAAGCGAAATCATCTTTGGCACATAATCTGTGCTTTTGCGCACCTGAACCTGTCCATTGGATGTGATATAGAAAAATGCAACTGTCGGTCTGCTATCATCATTTGCAGCAGTATCTGTCTTTGCGATGCGATTTACAATATCCACCTGCTCATTAAAGAGCTCATCGGCCTTTTCATCCTTGTCTGTGAGTGCTCCGAAAAACTTCACCCACTCCACTCTGCCGAGCGGCTCCTCCTCATAGCTTGAGTACTCGATTATTGAAGGGATATCAAAGCTTTTAAGCTTTTCCGTTACCTGCGGCGAATGGGTAATCATAGTATTTTCTATGGCAAGTGAACAGTTTTCTGACACCAAAAGCTCATAATCGGGCTTTGAATATTTGCCGGCATATAGCATTCTGCCACTTTCAAGAGCCTTTCTTGCACTGTCAATGTACCAGCCATCACTGTCAAGCCCCGAAAATTTAATAGTGTCCACTGCATCAAGCTTGTCAAACATATCCATCACCCCTGATGCGACCAGATACAAATCACTTACAGGCTCCTTCAATACAATGATATCCTTGTCAATATCCTTTGGAGTCTTTCTGCCCTTTGGCACGGTAAGTATTTGGGTACCGTCCTTCGTAGTAAGTATCTTGTATCCACCCTCATAATAGTCAACAGAAAAATTCTTTGCATATAAAAGCTTCATACTGCTCTTATATATAAGACCGTTTTGTGCCTCTGCCTCAGCCTTCGATTCAGTATTCCCTGAATCGGAAGAAGGACTGTCACAGCCTGACAGCCAGAACAGTCCTATAATTGATATCAATATATATATAATTATCTTTTTTCTTCCATGCATAGCTTAATTATTCTCCATCCTCACCAAGCACCTCTGTAGCAGAATCTGAATGGAAGGTGAGTGTGTACTCAACCTCGTGCGGCTTGCTCATAGCAACTGTATCTCCGATAACCTGCATAGGTGTATCAAGCTTAACCGGAATTTCAAATACAGAATTGCCGTCTGTATTTACAGGCATGTATTTCTGTCCGTCAACTATCATATAGTCATAGTTTGGACTGCTCCACTGCACTGTTGCAATAGCAGCGCCACCGCTTATAGTCACCTCAGCCGGTGATGCAATGCTCGCCTTACCGCTTCCGCCCTCGAAATCGAGATTGATATTGTATGTTCCGTCAGGAAGCTCTTTTCCTGCACTCTCAGATACGCTTGCATCTGCGTCCGCAGGTGTGGCATTTGAGACCTTTACCTTGTGGTCATACCATTTGCCCTTTGTACCGATAAGTGCAAGGTCAAATTCCTCATCCAAAACAGGAACCGGTATATCAAACGCATTGACCTCCTCAGTTGTGCCATCGCCATAATCGACAGTCTCAACAGTTGGCTCTAAAAGCTCAGCCTTGTCCTTTGAGGCATCCTTTGCTGTTCCCAAAAAGAGATTTACAATGTGTGTGGATGTAAGAGCAACATGTATTGTTGCCTTGCCATCCTTCACGGTGAGTGTACCTTTGTTGTCATATGCATCATTCACATGAAACATTGAGCTGTCTGTAGTAAACTCTGCTGTATATGTACCATCTGAAAGTGCTATCTTTTCTGTTTTTTCAGCCTTTTTTGTGCTCTCTGTCGCGTCCTGCACTGCTTTTTTGCTTTCTGTTTCAGCTTTTGCATTCTTATTACCGCAGGCTGCCAAGCTCATGGCACAAACCAGTGTCATTGCAACGATATAAGTAAACTTGTTTCTGAATAATTTTCTCATGTCTGATATACTGCTCCTGTTATTTTATAGCTTCCCCACTATACATTTAAGTAACTGCTACTTGCTCATAGCAGCCGCTGTATGATCAACATAAAGCTTCTGGATACCCTCAATCTCACCAAGTCCGTTAATCTGTGTATCGATTTTATCGAACTTTCCTGATGCCTTAAACTGTGAAAGCCATGAATCATCATCACTTCCCGCCATATCATTGTTGGCATGGTCTCCTGCAACAACCATAAGCGGACGAAGAATGACATTCTTGTAACCAGCGGCTGACACCTTCTCAATGACAGACTCACATGATGTATCCTCCGGCTCACCCTCTACAGTTCCGATAAATACGTTTTCATAACCCAAATCTGTCATCTGGCTCTGCATCTGGCTGTATGAAATCTTTGCTGTATGGCTTGTTCCATGTCCCATAAATACAAATGCTGTGCCCTCTTCCTTTGCAGCATCAAGGCTGTCATAGCCTGCCTTTTCTACTGCTTCCTCTGTAAGAATTTCTGCAACGGCCTTTTTATCCTCATTTACAACTGTTGCATCACTTCCAACCTCACCGAGGAGTGGCTCTGCAATCTTTACAGACTCAAATTTATCCTTATACTTCTCTACAGCCTCTGAAAGCTCATCATACTCTGCTCCATGCATCAGGTGTGTAGGCTGTACCACAAGATTCTTTACACCATTTTTGACTGCACGCTCAAGTGCCTGATCCATATTGTCAATCTTCTCGTCATCTCTTGCCTGTACATGATTGATGATAATCTGTGCTGTGAAGGCTCTTCTGACTGACCAGTCAGGATTTGCAGCTGCTATTGCATCCTCCACACCCTTGATATCAGCCACACGGCTGTCGTTGAAGGATGTACCAAAGCTTACTACAAGGATCTCGTTCTCGCCGATATCATCCTGGTTTCTCGGATCATCCTTTGAAGCATCGCCTGTATCTCTGCCGAAATAGTCAGGATCAGCATTTTCTCCCTCTACAAGCTCCTTCTGTGCGTCTGTGAGCTTGTCCCAGGCCTCCTTAGCCTCCTTGCACTGCTTGTCTGTATCATCTGTTCTCTCCTGCACGTAGATTGCATCGATTAAATCTGCCACATGCATTGCTGCCTCCTGATCTGCGTTTGCGCTTGTCTCACTCTCTGAAGTCTTAGATGCCTGTGTATCATTCTTTGCATCATCTGCCTTGCTGCCACAGCCGGTCACTGCTGTCATAGCCATAACTGCTGCCATCAGTACTACTACTAATTTCTTTTTCATGTTTTCTCCTTTTCATTCTCCTTGCAGCTATTAAGCTGCATATGTTTTAAATATGTAAGACGAAAACATTTAAAGCGTCAAAAATAAAAGCTCTTTGTACTATTATGTCAAAGAGCTATACATGTCAAAATCCTTCTAACCCAGACTATACGGCTATCATAACTTTGTGTGTAATTATAATTATTTCAGCACGTACAGCCAGTTACTCGTGGCTTGAAACACTATTGTTTCCGTACAACACAAAGGCAGGTATCCCGGCTTATATATCATTGCTTCGGCCGTCTTCCCGGTTGCCCAGTGACCTATCGGCCGTCACTCCTTAATTACGGTGACGAGTTCGTACAGGATTTGCACCTGTTTCCCTTTTCACCGGAGCCAGCTTCACATCGCCTGTCATAAATCAGATTCAAATGCTTGTCTGCTCCGACACCTTTATGCTACATATTCAGTTTCTTCGTGCGTTGCTTATACAATCGCTTGGATTATTATATTACAACTTGTAACATTATTCAACAGATTTTTATCAGACGCTTTACAGTCACATTTACAAAAGCGGTGCAAAAAGCTGCAAAATACTCTGCAACAGCCTGCCTGCAAATGAGATATCATTTGTGCTTTCCTCATACACCTCCTCTGAAACCGCAAACGTCTCTATCGCATCCTCTTTTATTTTTCCGATGCACTGAGTCCTGTACATATATACAAAATCCTCAAAATTCCAGTACATGCTCCTGAAATCCAGATTGCATGTGCCAACTATCGCAGTATCATCATCTGCCACAATACACTTTGAATGTATAAAGCCAGGTGTGTATAGATATATCCTTACCCCCGCCTCGATAAGAGGTCTGAAATTGGCTTTTGTCTGCAGATAAATGAGCTTTTTATCGGGAATCTTAGGTACAACAATACGCACATCAACACCTGACCTGGCTGCCGATATCATAGCATGTGACAGCTCTGTTCCAAGTATCAGATACGGTGTAAAAATATAAACATATTTTTTAGCTCTTGAGATGATACTCACATAAAGATTCTCTCCTACATCATCATGCTCAAGTGGAGAATCGCAAAACGGCTGGACAAAACCACTTTTCTCTGACTGGCTGAAGGTATTGTGTGGATTCAGATATTCATCATGCACAGCATTGTCCTTATTGATATAATTCCACATCTCAAGGAACATCGTCGTGAAACTGTTTACACACTCTCCCTCCACACGGATACCGGCATCCTTCCAGTAACCAAACCTGATTTTTTTGTTGATATACTCATCTGCTATATTGTAACCACCGGTATGCGCCACACGTCCGTCTACTACCAGTATCTTCCTATGATCCCTGTCATTCATAATTACTGAAAGCATGGGCTTATATGGATTGAAGCGTCTGGTCTGTATTCCGATACTCTCCATCTCCTTTATAAAATGTGGCGGAATGGCATTTATGCTGCCAAAATCATCATATATGATTCTCACCACAACTCCATGCTTTACCTTTTCTTTGAGTATATCAAGTATCTGATCAAGCATAACGCCACTGCCGATTATGAAATACTCCATAAAGATAAACTTTTCAGCTGACCTTAAATCTTTTAAAATGCTTCCAAAAGCCTCTTCACCTGATTTAAAGTACTCTGTGCAGTCCTCCGCATACAGTGGATATTTCTGATTTTGAGTAATAAGCCTGCTTTGTCTGTATGCATCCATATCTGTCAGTCTGAGTGTCTCATTTAGCAGCTCGTTTTCAGGCCGAAGCGGCGCATATGCTTCCACAATTCTTGCCATTCTTTTCTGTGTCTTCGACGTAAGCTCAGGTCTTCCGAAAAAGAAATAGCACGGAATCCCAACGATTGGAACACTCAGTATCAAAAATATCCATGACATTTTTATATACATTTTCATCCGCCTGTTGACAATATAAAGCGAAAGCAATATGGCTGCCACATACAGCAGATCCTGAAACACCCTGCTGGCAACAGATGCCGTATAAAACAAAAAGAACCACCATATCATCTGTATGATTATTATTGTTGAAACTATAAAAAGCTTTGAAAGCAGTCTTTGTAATATTTTTCTCATATAAGCCCTACCACAAAATTACAATTATACAACCTAATATTTCCTATATTATCTATAATAAATCTCTAATACATATTATAATATTCCCACCAATTTATCAACATTTATAATCCCCCACGAGCCTTTGTGACTATCCCCTGCCCTGTCACATGTATTATACAGGGCTAGCTTAACCGCCTCCGGTCTCATATTTGGATTTTTTTCCAATAGAAGTGCTATGGCACCTGACACAATCGGTGTAGCCATTGAAGTACCTGTTTTTCTTACATATGTGCCATCCCTCGTTCCAAGGCTTATGATATCATGCCCGGGAGCCAGAATCTCAGGCTTTACAATACAACAGTCGGTAGGACCTTTGCCACTTCTTATATCATCAAAGCTTCCGACTGTTATTATTTTTCTTGAAATTCCCGGCACAGTTACAGAAAACGGTGCCGGGCCGTAGTTGCCCGCTGCCGCAACAACTACCACTCCCATATCCCACAATTCATCTATCAGCTTCAATATCTTAACACGCTCTGCTGTATCAGAACATGGCAGATATCCTACAGAGAAGTTGAGTATTTTTATATTAAGTCTGACACAGTTTTCTTTTATATACTTAAGTGCACGAATTGAATCCGATGTCTGCCCCATGCCAAGATAATCAAGCACCTTAAACACATATAGTCCTGCCCCCGGAGCCATGCCTATATCTGCAGCCGATAATATACCGCACACATGTGTACCATGCCCGTTATCGTCATAACATGTCTCCTTTCCACCCACAAAATCCATAAAGTGCTTTATGCACCCATCAAGCTGTTTGTGTTTAAACACACCCGTATCAAGCACTGCTATATTGACATTTTTACCACTATATCCATTTTTATATACCAGATTTGCATTTATACTATATTTCGCATTTTTCATTATTATTTTATTTTTTAATTTAGTATATGATTCGTTTTCACAATATGACACAAACGCACCTGTTTTGTCCTAACTCAAACCTCATCACTATAATTTCATATATTAAAAGGACTGCACCTGCGTGCAGCCCTTTACTTGGATATTATTGTGATACTTTAACGTATATTAATTAATCCTCTTTTACATCCTTCATAGAGAAGCTGATTCTTCCCATCTTGTCCTTGCCAAGGCAGACAACCTTTACCTTGTCTCCAAGTGTGAGTACATCCTCTACTCTGTTGATTCTCTCTTTTGCAATCTTAGAAATGTGAACCATTCCCTCTTTGCCAGGAGCAAATTCGATGAAAGCAACGAACTCCTTGATGCTTACAACTGTTCCCTCAAGGATCTGTCCCTGCTCAAAATCAGTTGTGATAATCTTAATCATGTCGATTGCCTTTGCAATCATCTCTTTATCTGTTCCGCAAACTGAAACAGCGCCATCATCTGTGATATCGATCTTGACACCGGTTCTGTCGATAATCTCATTGATTGTCTTACCCTTCTGTCCGACAACATCACCAATCTTTGATGGATCGATTGTAATCTGCTCAATCTTTGGAGCCCACTCATTTACTTCTTTTCTAGGCTCAGCGATTGCCTTGCTCATGACCTCATCCATGATGTAGAGACGTGCCTCACGTGTTCTTGCGATTGCCTCCTCAACGATAGGTCTTGTAAGTCCGTGAATCTTGATATCCATCTGGATAGCTGTGATACCCTTATGTGTACCTGTTACCTTGAAATCCATATCTCCGAAGAAATCCTCAAGACCCTGGATATCTGTAAGTACAAGGAAATCATCATCTGTATCGCCTGTTACAAGTCCGCATGAGATTCCGGCAACCATAGCCTTAATCGGAACACCTGCAGCCATAAGTGACATACATGATGCACATGTTGAAGCCATTGATGTAGAGCCGTTTGACTCAAATGTCTCAGATACGGCACGGATAGTATATGGGAACTCCTCAATGCTTGGAAGTACAGGAACAAGTGCCTTCTCAGCAAGTGCTCCGTGTCCAATCTCACGACGTCCCGGTCCACGTGATACCTTTGTCTCTCCTACAGAGTATGCAGGGAAGTTATAGTGATGCATATATCTCTTTGTTGTGATATTTGCATCAAGTCCGTCGATTTTCTGAATCTCTGATAAAGGAGCAAGTGTTACAACATCACAAATCTGTGTCTGTCCACGGGTAAACATTGCAGAGCCGTGAACTCTAGGAATCAAATCAACCTCTGCTGCGAGTGGTCTGATCTGGTTGATTGCACGGCCGTCCGGACGCTTATGATCCTTTAAAATCATCTTTCTGACAGTCTTCTTCTGATACTGGTAAATAGCCTCACCAAGTACTGCAAGGTACTCCTCATTGTCAGCGAAGGCTTCCTCTAACTGCTCTGTGATAGCTCTTATATTTTCCTCACGCTTCTGCTTCTCATCTGTGAATACTGCCTCCTCCATCTGCTCAGGAGTAACAATTTTCTTGATATCCTCGAACATCTGCTCAGGAATAGCACAGCTCTCATACTCATGCTTTGGCTTGCCAATCTCATCACGGATCTGATCCATGAATGCGATAACTGTCTGGTTGATATCGTGGCACTTGTAGATTGCCTCAATCATCTGATCCTCAGGAATCTCATTGGCTCCTGCTTCAATCATGATGACCTTTTCCTTTGTAGAAGCAACTGTGAGCTGTAAATCGCCCTCATCCCACTGCTTCTGTGAAGGGTTTACGATAAACTCTCCATCAACAAGTCCCATCTGTGTCATGGCACATGGTCCGTCAAACGGAATATCTGATATATGAACAGCAAGAGCTGTACCGATCATTGCAACTATCTCAGGACGGCACTTAGGATCCACTGACATAACAAGGTTGTTTAATGTAACATCATTTCTGTAATCCTTTGGGAAAAGAGGTCTCATAGGACGGTCAATTACACGATCTGTAAGGATGGCGTTCTCAGATGCCTTTCCCTCACGCTTGTTAAAACCACCCGGAATTTTTCCTACAGAGTACATCTTCTCCTCGAACTCAACGCTGAGTGGGAAGAAATCCACACCATCACGTGGCTTGTCAGATGCTGTAGCTGTTGAAAGGACTGTTGTATCACCATACTTGATAAAAACAGCTCCGTTTGCCTGAGCTGCTACTCTTCCGATATCTACAGTAAGAGTCCTGCCGGCAAGTTCCATTGAATAACTTTTGTACATATTAATTCTCCTTAAAATTCTTTTGCAGAAGTGTATTCCTCTTCCGAAACTACTAAACAATACATGTACGCTCATGCACTCTTTAGTGGTCTCGGCTTACTTCTGCTTTTCAAAAAACAATAATAAAAACAATAATAGAGCGGAATAATAATTACTCCGCTCTAAAGAAAATACTATTTTCTGAGTCCTAAACGCTCGATAAGTGAACGATATCTCTCGATATCAATCTCCTTAAGGTATGCAAGTAATCCACGTCTCTGACCGATCATCTTTAACATTCCTCTTCTTGAGTGATGATCCTTTGGGTTCTGTTTGAAATGCTCAGTTAACTCTGCGATTCTTGCTGAAAGAATTGCGATCTGAACCTCTGGTGAACCTGTGTCATTTGGTGTTCTACCGTACTCTGCGATAATAGCCTGTTTCTTTTCCTTTGCGATCATTGTTGATCCTCCTTATATTATAATGCGCCCTGATAACTGTATGATGCTCAGCAATAGGTCGGAGTGTCCAACTACCGAACATGGGCAAAACCATACTTATGCAGTATAGCATAGTAAGCATTTGTTGTAAACAACTTTTTTATTAATCCGGCAAATATCTTGCAACACAAATCGGACTTCTGTAAAATGCATTTGAAACCTTGATTCCGTCACGCTTGTTGCTGGCATGGACAATCTGTCCGTTTCCGATATAAATTGCAACATGTGAGATGCTGCTTCCACTTCCGTAGAAGAATAAATCTCCCGGCTTTGCATCAGATGCGCTGATTTTTGTGCCACATGAAGGCTGTGCTTTTGATGAATGTGGTAATGAGATTCCATACTTTCCAAGAATTCTCATTGTGAAGCCTGAGCAGTCAACTCCATTCTCAAGGCTTGTACCACCCCACACATATCTGTTTCCGACAAACTGTAACGCATACGATACAACAGATGCCCTTACATCTGATACGCCGTCACCATACTTCACCTGCTCTATAGTCTTTGCTGTAGGAAGTGCCTGTGCCAGTGTCACATAATCCTGTGATATATATCCTACCGAATCATCCACACTTATCTCAACCCAGCCGTCAGCGACAGAATTGACTGTGAATGCCTCTGAATTTCCAACCTGTGAAAGCACCGCAGCCTCTGTTGACTTCTCTGCACGTACATTCAGTGTTTCAGTATTTACAGTGGCAACAGTTTTAATCTCCTGTTCTGCAATAGACTCTGCCTGATCTCCTGTCACAAGATACTGCTTGCTTACATATCCTGTCACTTTGCCTGATGTAACCTTATACCAGTCTCCGGCATCCTCAAGAAGCTCACAGGCATTGTGATTGGTAAGGATACCTACCACTTCACTGTCTGTCGAAGCCTCCTGTCTGATATTTAAGTTTCCGCTGCTGATAACTGACATACCAAGATTTGTGTAACCACAGGTCTGTGCGGCTGTCGGTGTCTGAGCTGTCTCCTGTACAGTATCGCCAGCCTGTGCACCCTGAGCAGATGCAGTAACAACATTGCTGTCGTTTTGCGCTACCGATACGTCAGCTCCATAATAAGTAAGAGCCGATGTAACCCCTGCTGTGAGAAGCTCTGTGGCATCTGCCGCATCTGTCAGATTAAGTGCAACACCCACATTCACTGATCTGTTTTTATTTGCCTCTGCCTTTGTTGTCCTGGCATCCACCGTGCTGCTTGAGCTCATAGATACCGCTCCTATAATAATAGCAAACGCTACAACGCCTGCTGCCTGTCCTAATTTTAACTTGTTTTTCATATAGCCTCCGATTCATGCTATCGATAATCCACGATTACGAGTATATCATAAATTGTTAAAATGTCAATATTTCTTTGTAACAATTCTGTAATATTTGTTATTTTTTCGTTATTTTGGGTTATTTCACAAAAAACAGCCACACTAGAATGTGTGACTGCCTGCATAATTGATTGTATAATTGATATCTGCACTCATCTGGCTCTTTAACGCTTCTATTGAATCAAACTTCATCTCAGGTCTTACGAACTTATGAAGCTCTACCATGATATCCTGTCCGTAAACATCCTGCCCAAAATCTATGATATATGTCTCTGCACCTATTGGATTTTTGCCCTCTATAGTAGGCTTGCATCCTATATTGGTTACACCAAGGTACCAGTTGTCCCTGACAAGAACTCTTGACATATACACTCCCTTTGGTGGAAGTAGCTTATCGTGCGGCACTGAAAGGTTGACTGTCGGAATGCCAATAGTCCTGCCTAGTGCTCTGCCATGCACTACTCTTCCTTTTATGAAAAAGGGATATCCCAGCAGTTCATTCGCCTTTTTAATATGTCCTGCCGCAATCTCCTCGCGGATATAGGTACTGCTTATATCCCTGTCTCCATCCTTTATCTTGTCCACCACCATAAGCTCGTATCCAACCCCCCCCGCCAACCGA
>ERZ779796.93-NODE-93-length-11792-cov-2.39482_pt1 | contig 11792 bp, 8 predicted proteins | sample MGYA00511097_ERZ779796 | MGnify/ENA primary metagenome ERZ779796 (study PRJEB29588, sample SAMEA2154930) | human gut metagenome | biome: human gut; feature: human-associated habitat; material: faeces | place: Denmark | collected 2008/2010 ...
TTTGAATTTGCCTTTTGATTATACTGTGCCAGCAAATCAAACTTATACCGGCAATAAACTTTATAATCATCTTGAGCAGTCTATAATTGACGAAGTTTCAACTTTTGCAAAAGAACAGCACGTATCAACTTATTCTGTATTTTTAACAGCTTTATTTGTTACTCTTTATAAATATACTGGACAAACAGATATAGTTATCGGAAGTCCTGTTGCCAACAGAAGTATTGAATGCTTACAAAATATTATTGGCATGTTTGTTAATAACATTGCTTTGAGAACAAAAATATTAGAAACTCAATCAGTTTCAGATTTAATTACTTTTGTAAACAATACTGTTACTGGTGCCTTAGATCATCAGATTTATCCTTACGATATGCTTGTTAAAGACTTGCAAGTTACTGTTGATCATTCGAGAAATCCTTTGTTTGATGTAGTTTTAACTTATCAAAACCAGGAAGATACATCTACTTTGACTAACAACAAAGCTGAAATACTTCCAACTGTAACTAATACTGCAAAATTTGCTATTACATTAGAAATTGCACCTAAGTCTAATCAAATAAATCTTGAATATAGAAGTGATTTATTTAAAGAAAATACTATGACAAGTTTCTTAAAACATTATCTATTTGTTCTAAAACAAATAATAGAAGGATTTAATGATGATGTTCAAAATGTTAATATTATAACTAATGATGAGCAAAAGTTATTAGATAAATTTAATAATACTTATGGTAAAATTAACAGAGCTCCTGTTTCTAAAATTTTTGAAGAGCAAGCTGTATTGCATGCTAATGATGTAGCCGTTATCTGTGATGATAAATTTTTAACTTATAAGGAACTTAATGAAAGAGCAAATAGTTTAGCACATTACCTAATATCTAAAGGTGTAAAACCTAATGACATTATTGCAATAATGACTAATCGTTCTTTAGAGACTATTGTTTGTATGCTAGGAATATTAAAAGCTGGAGCTGCATTTTTAAACGTAGATCCTACCTACCCTATTGACAGAACCGAATATTATATTAACGACAGTAAGATAGAACGTGTTTTAACTCAGAAAGAACTGCGTGAAAAAGTTGCGCAAATTAAAAATTCTATAGAAATAGACTTAGATAATACCGAAATCTATGGTAAACATACTTCTAATCCAAATGTTTCTGTTAAAGAAACAGACTTATCATACATTATATATACTTCCGGTTCTACAGGAACACCAAAAGGTGTAATGCTAAATCAAATAGGAATGTCTAATATGGTACAGGCTATGACAAAAGTATTAGATTATTTAAAAGAAGGCAACAAGCATGCTATTGCTTCTGTAACTTCTACACCTTTTGATATATTTGTTTATGAAATTATCGTTTCCTTAACACATGGTTTGAAAGTTGTTATGGCTAATAATGCAGAGCACAGAAATCCAAAACTTTTAGATGCATTAATAAAAAAATACAATGTTGATGTAATGACTGTTACCCCAAGTTTAATGAAAATAAACTATGATAATAGAGAACCTGATACTGCTCTTGCAAGAGTTAAAAACATGGTTTTTGGTGGAGAGCCTTTGCCAGAAAAATTTGTTCAAGACCTAAGAGCATTAGCAGATGACATAACTATATATAACATATATGGTCCTAGTGAGATTACTATACTTTCAAATGTTCAAAACCTAAATGGAGAAAAGGAAATTACAATTGGTCCACCTATATTGAATACACAAATTTATATATTAGATAAAAATATGAAACAGGTGCCTATTGGTGTAATAGGTGAAATATATATAGGAGGAATACAAGTAGGAGATGGCTACATTGGTAAAGCAGAATTGACTGCCGAAAGATTTCTAAAAAATCCTTTTGGTTCTGGAAAGATATATAAATCTGGTGATATTGGCCGTTGGACATTTGATGGTAAAGTTCAGTGTTTAGGCAGAATAGATAATCAAGTAAAGTTAAGAGGACTTCGTATTGAGCTTGGTGAAATAGAAGATGAGATGTTAAAAATGCCAGGAGTTACTTCTGCAATAGTTAATAAAGTTTCTCTTGATGGTAAAGAATCTTTATGTGGTTACTACGTAGCAGATAATAACTTAGCTGAGAATATAGTTAAGGAAAATTTGAGAAAGTTCTTGCCTCCTTACATGGTGCCTACTTATATTATAAAGCTTGATAAAATGCCTTATACCATTAATAGAAAGGTTGATAGAAAAGCTCTTCCTCTTCCTGTTGTAAACAAATTTGCTTCTGCAACTGTTGACATTAGATCTCTTAATTCAAACGAAGAGAAATTATTAGAAATTTGGAAGAATATCCTTAAAACAGATAAGATTTCTGTTGATGATAATTTCTTTGATATTGGTGGAGATTCTATCCTTGCAATTAATATGCAAATAGAGGCTTTGAAATATGGCTTGGAATTTAAGTATGCAGATATATTTAACTTTCCTACTATTAGACAATTATCAAAGAAATTGCCAAGCCCTGAAGAACATTTTATGGCAAATTATGATTATTCTAAAATCAATAATCTTTTAAAAGCAAACTCTATTGACAACTTGGATAAAATTGAAAAGTATAGTTTTAGAAATGCCCTTATAATAGGAAGCACTGGATATTTAGGTGCTCACATACTACATTCGTTCTTAATACACGAATCAGGTACAGCTTATTGTTTAATCAGACCAAAGAGCAATATGTCTCCAGAAGATAGAATTATCAGTTATCTAAATTTCTATTTTGGAGAAGATTTCTATAATAATTGTAAAGATAGAATAAAAGTTGTTGCAGGAGACTTGGTAAAAGAAAATTTAGGCTTATCTGAAAGTGATTATAATGAAGTTGTGTCTAATGTTGATGTTGTTATCAACTCTGGTGCTATTGTTAAGCATTTTGGATTAAAGAAAGAATTTGAAGATATTAATGTAAAAGGTACTCAATATATAGTAGACTTGTGTAAGAAGAATAATAAGAGATTAATTCATGCTTCGACTATTAGTATATCTGGTTTTGGAGAAAAAGAGGAACTTACGACTACTCCTGAAGAAGAAGGTTCGAAATTATTTACTGAACATGATTTATATGTTGGTCAAAGTATTAAAGGCATTTACAGTACAACTAAATACAAAGCTGAAATTTCAGTTTTAGAAGCTATTGAAGATGGATTAGATGTCCAAATTGTTAGAATTGGTAATATCACTAATAGATATTCTGATGGAATGTTCCAAAAAAATATTAAAGACAATGCTTTTGTTAGAAGACTGAAATCATTTATTGAAATTGGAGCTTTCCCAAAAGAAACTTTAAAGCATGCTCTTGAGTTTACTCCAGTTGATTTATGTGCTGATGCAATAATAAAAATACTAGAATATAGCAGTCCTTGCAATGTATTCCATATATACAATCCGAATTTAATGCCTGCTCCTTTATTGTATAATACTTTATTAGATAGAGGCTTTGAGATTATTCCTGTTACTGATGAATTAATGTCATACATTATAACAGGTATATTGGAAGACAATAAAAAGAAGGATACTATTTCTGGAATCATACAAGATATTGACAAAAACAAAAAGTTCACATATACTTCTAAGGTTAGACTAGATTGTGACTTTACAAATAAATTTTTGAATAAAGTCGGTTTTAACTGGGTTTCTTATGATAGTCTCTATATCAATAAATGTTTTGATTATTTTAAGAAAGTACATTTTATAGAAGGAGATAAATAAATGCTAGATAAAATTTCTATACCATTATTTTTATTAATGTTGTCAGCCTTATCAATAGTCATTACTCTTATATATGTTCTAAGGACAAAAGGAAGATCCCAATTAAAGACATTTTTTTGCGTAGATTTGATCTGTGTATTGGTTATTTGCCTAGGTGTAATATTTCAAGATATTCTAAGTAAAAACTTTAATTGGGATCCTTGGAACTTTGAAAAGTTTATTTATATAGGAACTTGTTTTTTGCCAGTCGCAATCTTTTTTACAGGATTAATTTTTGCTAAAACAAAAATTACTTTTAAAAAAAGATATCTGCTATTCTTTATAGTTCCTGCATTATCACTAATAGTATTATGGACAAATGATTATCATCATCTTTTTTATAAACATTATTCCATCAATATAAATGAAGGTGTCCCTGGGAGTTATATGATTGTTCACAATATTTATTCATATTCATTATTATTGCTTGGGGTTTTCCAAATGATAAAAGCAACTTCGAAAAATTCAGGTTTCTTTTCAAAGCAATCTTTATTGCTTATCCTAGGAATCAGTATTCCTTTGGTAACTAATATATTAGGAACTTTTAAGATACTTCCTATGACTGTTTATATAACTCCTATTTCCTTTGCACTTACTATGATCTGCTTTGCATTTGCAATTTTTAAATTTCAATTCTTAGGAATTGCTCCAATTGCAGTTCAAATAATTGCAAATAGGATTTCCGATAGTTATCTTGTATTAGATGACTATTTAGTTATATCAGATTTCAATGAGACTTTTTTAAAAACTTTCAGGTTGCATGATTATGACATTAGAGGAAAAGATATTTTTACATTTTTTAAAGAACATAAAAAATATAAAGTAAACGTAAAGAGATTTCAAAACGCTATTCAAAAAGCTATGGCTTCTAATGAAACTGTTTCTTTTGAAATTCACATAGAATCACTAGACAAATATTTTACAATCGAAATTTCAACTTTATATAACAATGATATTTTTCTAGGTACTTTATTACTATTTAAGGATATTACTCAGCATAAATTAGACATGCAGGCTCTTAAAGATAACCAAGATATTTTAATTGAGAGGGAACGTTTGGCTTCTCTTGGTCAATTGATTGGTGGTATTGCTCATAACTTAAAATCTCCTATAATGTCAATTTCGGGAGCTACAGAGGGTCTTACAGATTTAATTAAAGAATATGAGGAGTCTATAGTTGACAAAGATGTTACTATTGATGACCATTTGGCTATTGCAAACGATATGAAGGATTGGATTTCTAAGATAAAATCATATTTAGAATATATGTCAGATATTATTACAGCTGTTAAAGGTCAAGCTGTTGCCTTATCTGAAAATACTGTTGATTCATTTACGGTTGAGGAACTTACTAAAAGAGTTGACATTCTTATGAAACATGAGTTGAAAAAAGCCTTAATTACTTTGAATTTAGACCTTAAAGTTCCTACTTCCCTTATGATTCATGGCAATATAAATGGTTTGGTTCAAGTTATAAATAATATGATATCAAATGCAATTCAGGCCTATAAAGGTAAAGAGGGACAAACAATAGATTTAATTATAACTCAAGAAAAAAATGATGTTATTGTTTCTGTTAGAGATTATGCTGGCGGTCTTCCTAAAGAAGTTCAAGAGAAACTATTTAAAGAAATGATAACAACTAAAGGTAAAGATGGAACTGGAATTGGCTTATTTATGTCATATTCAAATATACGTGCACATTTTAATGGAGATATTACATATTCTACAGAAGAAGGAAAAGGCACAATATTTAATATTATATTACCACAATAGTTAAAATAGAACTGTAATGTAAGTAAAATTTTACTTTTATTACAGTTTTTTTCATTTTTTTCATCTTTCTTATTGATTTTTTCCCCACTTTATAATATAGTATTGTTTAATACAGAGGTGATATTATGAGAAAGCATATTCAATCTAATACCACTACAGGATATAAAATAATAGCAGTTGATGATGATAGCGGTGTATTAGATTCTTTATCTGTCCTTTTGAATAGAAATGGTTATAACTTTGTAGGAATAACTGATCCAATTCAAGCAATAGAACGTGTAAAAAAAGAACATTTTGATTTAATGCTATTAGACTTTATGATGACACCTATTCATGGAGATAAAGTTGTTGAGGAAATAAGGAAATTTAATAAAGAACTTTACATTTTATTACTAACAGGACACAAAGATTTAGCTCCACCATTAGAGACTATAAGAAAATTGGATATACAATGTTATTGTGAAAAAAACGATAAATTTGACCAATTGCTTCTATTAGTTGAGGCTGCAATAAAATCTGTTGAACAATTAAATGAAATAAATCGTATAAATAATGAATTATCAGATGCTTATAGTGATCTGGAAAAGGCATATTTAGACATGGTTGAAACACTTAGATTTACAGTTGAAGCAAAAGACCCTTATACTAGAGGTCATTCAGATAGAGTATCTGAATATTCTTTTTTAATTGGTCAGCATCTTGGTTTATCTGACTCTGATATTAATACTTTAAAAATTGGTGGCTTATTTCATGATATCGGCAAAATAGGAATTCCAGACAGCATATTGCTTAAAGATAGCAAACTTACAGATGATGAATATTCTGAAATTAAAAATCATCCATCTATTGGTGCACATATTTTATGCAATGCAAAAGTATTTCAAGATATTATACCTATTGTAAAACATCATCACGAAAGATATGATGGAAAAGGATATCCTTCTCAACTAGCTGGTGAAGATATTCCATATTTCGCCAGAATAGCTGCTGTTGCTGATACATTTGATGCTATGACATCCAAAAGAACATATAGAGATGCTTTACCTTTAGAGGTAGTCAAAGCAGAAATAGAAAGGTGCGCCGGAACACAGTTTGACCCTAAAATTGCTAAAGTATTCTTAGATATTTTGAATAAAAATTATGAAGAAATACAAAAAATTCAAGAACAATATAGGTAAATACGGACAAATAAATGTCCGTATTTTATTTATATTATCAGTTTTTTTAGATTCTCATTGATAATTGTGCTTTTTTCCTATCTTCATCTATTCCTATTATTTTTACTTTTACTACATCTCCCACAGATACTACATCTGAAGGATTTTTTACAAAACTATTGCTTAATTGTGAGATATGTACTAATCCATCATGTTTCACTCCAACGTCTACAAATGCGCCAAAATCTGTTACATTTCTTACAGTTCCTGTTAGTATCATTCCTTCTTTTAAATCTTCAAATTTCAATACATCTGCCCTTAATACTGGTTTTGGCATATCTTCTCTTGGGTCTCGTCCTGGTTTTGAAAGCTCTTGCATAATATCTTTTAATGTTATTTCCCCCACATTTAGCTCTTCTGCTGTTTCCTGCGTTTTTATTTCTGATAATTTATTTTTTATTATAATTAACTTTTCTTTATTTAATAAATCTTCTTTTTTAAAGCCGATTATATTTAATAGTTGTTCTGCAACTTCATAGCTTTCTGGATGAACAGCTGTTATTTCTAATGGATTTTTTCCATCAAATACTCTCATAAAACCTGCACATTGTTGAAATGTTGCTTTTCCCAATTTTGGAACCTTTAGTAATTCTTTTCTTTTTTTTTTTTTCTTTTATCTTTCCATTTTCGTCTCTATATTTTACAATATTGCTTGCTAATGTTTTATTAATTCCAGATACATAAGACAATAAAGAAGGTGTTGCTGTGTTTACATCTACCCCAACTTTATTAACTGCGTCTTCTACTACTCCTGTTAAACTCTCTGATAATTTCTTTTGATCAACATCATGTTGATACTGACCCACACCTATTGATTTTGGATCTATTTTTACAAGCTCTGCCAGTGGATCTTGTAATCTTCTTGCTATCGAAATTGCTCCTCTTAAAGATACATTTATATCCGGATATTCTTCTGTTGCAAGTTTTGATGCAGAATATACAGATGCTCCTGCTTCACTTACTATAGCATAATGAACATTGCTTAACTCCTTTATCATATCTGACACAAAGTTTTCTGATTCTCTTGATGCTGTTCCATTTCCTATTGCAATAATGTTAACATTGTATTCTTTTATTAGTGCTATTAATTCTTTTTTAGCTCCTTCTACATCATTTTGTGGTTCTGTTGGATACACAGTTGTTGTAGCAAGTAGTTTTCCGGTTTCATCTATTACCGCAATTTTACAGCCTGTTCTATATGCTGGGTCAAACCCCATTACAGTTAGCCCCTTTAGCGGTGCTGCTAGCAATAATGGTTTTGCATTTTTTCCAAATACTTTTATAGCCTGCGTTTCTGCCTTTTCTGTTAAGTCAGAGCGTATCTCTCTTTCTATTGATGGCTCTATTAGTCTTTTAAAGCTATCTTCTATTGTTTCTTCTAACATTTTAGTATATTGCGTAGAACCTTTTATAATATCTTTATTAATCATTTCTAAAATAGTAGTTTCTGGTTTTTCCATTTTAACTTTTAAAAATTCTTCTTTTTCTCCGCGATTTATAGCCAAGATTCTGTGACTAGGTATTCTGTTTACTTTTTCATTAAAATTATAATACATATCATATGCCGATTTTTCTTCTTTTGTGCCTTTAACCATTATTATTCCTTCTCTATAGCACATTCTTTTAATTTGTTTTCTATAATTAGGATTATCTGATATATTTTCTGCAATTATATCTTTTGCGCCTTGAATTGCCTCTTCTACGTTTAAAACTCCTTTTTCTTCATTTATAAATTCTTTTGCAATTTCTTCTATATTTCTTTTATCATTTTGTTCAAATATTATTTGCGCCAATGGTTCTAGTCCTTTAGCCTTAGCTATTGTTGCTCTTGTCTTCTTTTTTTGTTTATATGGTCTATATATGTCTTCCACTTCTGAAAGTGTTTTGGCATTTTCCAATGATTGCACTATTTCATCTGTAAGTTTACCCTGTCCATCTATTGATTTAATTACCTCTTGTTTTCTTTCTTCTAAATTTCTTAAATATTTAAGTCGTTCATCTAAATCTCTAAGTGTCTCGTCACTTAAACCTCCTGTAACTTCTTTTCTATAACGTGCTATAAATGGGATAGTATTACCATCATCTATTAATTTTATAGTATTGGTAATTTGCTCCTCTTTTACATTTAATTCATCTGCTATTATTTGAATAATTTTATTCATCTTTTTTGCTCCTTTTTACATTTTTCGAGTTTTTTCTTACTACTTTACTTGATTTTTTCATATACTTAATATATCATAATATTATAAAAAAGGAAAGGAGATTTTATATATGAATTTATCAAGTTTTAGAGCAAAAGCTCGTGAAAAACTATCTGGAAAATGGGGAAAAGCAGCTTGTATAACTCTTGCATATATGGCTATAAATTTTATTTTTAATACCATTTTAAGCTATTCATTCAACGGCCTTAATACTATACTTTCTATCGGTTTTGCTATTATAAATGTTCCTTTAGCATATGGTTTATTAATCCAATTTGTAAAGCTTTATAATGGTGAAGATACATCAGCATTTAACTTTTTTACATTAGGATTTAATAATTTTGCTAGAGCTTGGAAAGTAGCTCTTAATGTGTTTTTTAAATTATTAGTTCCATTTATACTTTTAATAATCTCTTCAATACTTCTTACTTCATTAGGTATAGTCTTTTACTGGACTCAGCCTGCAAACCTTACTGTATTGGTCATTTGTTTAGCTATTATTTGCCCAGTTTCTTTAATATGGCTTATAGTAAAATCATACAACTATATAATGTCTGATGTGATATCTATTGAAGAAACTGAATTACAACCAAAAGATGCAGTTGCAAAATCAAAAGAACTAATGACAAATAACCGTTGGAAATTCTTTATACTTGATTTAAGCTTTATTGGTTGGGCTCTATTAGCATCTTTAACCTTTGGTATAGGTATGCTTTGGTTGTTACCATATATTCAATTAACTCATATAGCATTTTATAAACATATATCTAAAAAAGAGGATGTTATTTAATTAACATCCTTTTAATATACATAATTTTGTGGATCATATCTTACTCCATTTACTCTTACCTCTAAGTGTAAATGATTTCCTGTTGACCTTCCTGTTGTTCCAACTTTTGCAATTACTTCTCCCTGACTTACGCTTTGCCCTGTTGATACTAATATTTGACTACAATGTGCATATGCTGTTTGAACTCCATTTCCATGTGATATTACTACCAAATATCCATAATCATCTAACCAACCCGCTGTTGTTACAGTTCCAGATGCTGCTGCCATTATAGGTGTCCCTCCTGGTGCTCCAATATCAAGTCCTCCATGGTTGTTTCTTGTTCTTGGTCCAAATCTTGAGGTTATTATTCCAGATATAGGTTGTATTAAACTAATTCCTATATCAACTTTTGCATTTGAATTTCCAGAAGCATATCCTGCAACACTTGCGTATACTATCTGTGGTGGCGGCTCTACATATAATTTAGCCACACATTTTTCAACATCCGTGAATTCTTTTAATTCTGTCTCGTATTTTTCTACAATTCCTAACTCTTCTTTGTTATCACTATCTTTTTCCTTTAATTCCGCAATAACTTTTTCTGCCTCATTAAATGTCGCCACATAAGCCTTTTCCTCTTTATCATCTGTTATTGCGTAATATTTATAATATGCTGTCCCATCTTCTATAGCTTTTGCATAAATTTCTTCGTCGTTACAATTTACATTTTTCTTTAAAAGGCAAAGCTTATATTCTGGCATTTGGTCAACTTGAATAAATGCAACATTTGATTGTTCTTCTGCATTTATATATTTATTTATCTTTTTTTGCATATTACTTTTGTTATCTGTATATCCAACAAATTCCCCATTTAATGTTACTGCATATGTCGGTTTGTAGTAAAAAAACACAATACTACCAATAAAAATAACCGCTAATGCCACTAAAACAAGAATTTTTATTGTTTTTCTTGAGTATATAGCTACATTTTTTAGTATATTAATAATAAACACTCTCCTATCATTATAATCTGTATTATTTTATACCATTTTTATTTATTTTACAATAACAACTTCAACTTGAATTCTTTCTTTTACGTGCTTACATAGTGTTTTACTGTCTTTTCCTCATTTTTATACTGTTTTTCTTCCATTTTTATTCAATTTATTGTATAAAATGAATATTTAATGTTCATAATATCTTTATATTACTTATGAAAGGAAGGGTGAAAATGCCAAATTTAAGTCAAGTAGAATTACAGAATTTAAGACATTTGATAGGAGCACACGAAACATCTTATCAAAAACTAAACACATATGCTTCACAAGCAGTAGACCCACAAATTAAGCAAATTTTTACAAAATCAGCTCAAGATGCATTAAATACTAAACAAAAATTAATGTCATTTTTAAATGGATAGGAGGATTTTTTAATGGATGAAAAAACAATGGTTAACGACGTTTTAGACGGAGTAAAAGCAAGTCTTACAACATATCAAGGAGTCATTTCAGAAGCAGAAAATATGCAGTTAAGACAAACTATACAACAAATACGCAATAGCGATGAAAGCTTTCAGTACGAGCTATTTAAAATAGCACAAAACAAAGGCTATTACAAACCTGCTCAACCAGCAACAATAACAGAAATACAAACAGTAAAAACAGAACTTCTCAATTAGGAACAGTCCCTAATTGTTCCATTTGCACAATTTGGGACATCCTTGTTTAAGAGCAGTCATTCTGTGTACTGAACTGCTCTTATTTACATATAACTCAATTTGTTTATTCTATTATTTCTAATTCCGCAAATTTTGCCATTAACCTTTTATGTCCTACTTTATCAAACTGTATGTCTAACTTATAATCTTCGCCTTCTTGTTCTATTTTATTTATGGTTCCTTCTCCAAATTTTTTATGATAGATTCTTTGTCCTTCTTTATATTTAGTTATATCCACTTGTCTACCACTTGCCTTTTTATTTAATGAATTTAAAAAGCTCTCTGCCGTTCTAAACTGAAATGCCCCCATTTTTTCTTTAACTTCCGGTCTTTTCTCTACTTT
>ERZ779796.96-NODE-96-length-11672-cov-2.06697_pt1 | contig 11672 bp, 12 predicted proteins | sample MGYA00511097_ERZ779796 | MGnify/ENA primary metagenome ERZ779796 (study PRJEB29588, sample SAMEA2154930) | human gut metagenome | biome: human gut; feature: human-associated habitat; material: faeces | place: Denmark | collected 2008/2010 ...
AATTAGTTTTTGCAATAATTAATTAATAACCTTTTGATTCTTCTAAACTTTCATCATTATCGATAAAATCTTGAATATCTATTATTCTAAAAGATTCTTTAGTATCTCTTACAATTACTTGCTTTAATCCAGCATTTATTATCATTTTTTTACACAAGGCACAAGGATTAGCATTTTGAACATATGTATTATCATTATAATTTATACCTACCAAATATAAAGTTCCATTAAGCATATCTTTTCTGCTAGCACTAATAATAGCATTTTGTTCTGCATGAACACTTCTACATAATTCATAACGTTCACCACGTGGAACTTGTAATTCTTCCCTTAAACATGATTTTAAATCACAGCAATTTTTGCGTCCTCTGGGTGCACCATTATAACCAGTAGAAATTATTTCATCATTTTTTACTATAATTGCTCCAAAATTTCTTCTAATGCAAGTACTTCTTTTGGTAACAGTTTCTGCAATATCTAAATAATAGTTTATTTTATCAATTCTATCCATTACAAGACCTCCTATTTAAAACTTTAAAATATTATATCATAAAAATTGAAAAAGAAATAGAAATATGATATATTAAACATATTAATGAAAAAAAGAGGGATAGAATGAGTTTGTTATTTAACAATAATATTGAAAACACAAAGGTCTATGCATTTGTTGGGCCTTCTGGAACAGGAAAAAGTTATAGAGCGCAGATGGTGGCAAATGAAAATGGAATAAGCTATATAATAGACGATGGACTTTTAATAAAGGAAAATAATGTCATAGCGGGAACGTCTGCAAAAAAGGCTCCTACTAAAATAGAAACGGTTAAAAGAGCTATCTTTGTGAATGAACAGGAAAAGCAAGAAATGAAAAAAGCTATAAAAAAATACAAGCCAGAAGCAATTTTAATATTGGGTACTTCTGACGGAATGGTAGAAAAAATAGCAGAAAATTTGGGATTGCAAAAACCTGCAAAGACCATATATATAAATGAAGTCGCAACAGAAACGGAGATGCAAACCGCCAAAACAATAAGGAAGACAGAAGGAAAACACGTAATACCTGTGCCAACATTTGAAATAAAAAAAGATTTTTCAGGCTATATATTAGATCCGTTACAAATATTTAAATCAAAGGGAAAAGGGAATGCACCATATATATCTGAAAAGTCAATAATAAGACCAACATTCAGCTATTTAGGAAATTTTGTAATATCAGATACAGTTTTTAGACAGATTGCAGAATATTTGGCTAAAAGAACAGATGCAATAAATAAAATTATAAGAATTAGAGTAGAAAAAACACCGGAGGGACCGACAATTTATATGGAAGTGATTGTTACATATGGTTATAATGTATTAGTTGCGTTGCGAGAATTTAAAGAAAAAGTTATAAAGGAAATAGAAAAATTAACAACAATGAACGTAGTTGATATTACGATTGTTGCAAAAGGTATATATATGCCTGAAGAAAAAAAAGATATTTAAATTAACGGAAAGGATAAGGTTATTATGAGCTTTATAGTTGCAATAGATGGACCAGCGGGAACTGGAAAGGGAACAATTACAAAATTAATTGCAAAAGACTTTGGACTTATTAATATAGATACGGGAGCGACATATAGATGTGTTACATTAGAAATGATTAACCAAAATGTTTCTATAAACGAAAAAGATAAAATAATAAAAATATCAGAAACTATAAAAATAGATATAAAAAATAATGAAGGCATACAAACTATTTTCCTAAATGGAGAAGATGTTACAGATAAAATAAGAAGTAAAGAAGTAACAGCTTTAGTTTCACAGGTCTCTGCTATAGTAGAAGTAAGGTTAAATATGGTAAAATTGCAAAGAAAATTAGCAGAAGGAAAAGATGTTATTATGGAAGGATCGGACATTACAACATATGTATTTCCAAATGCAGATGTAAAAATATATTTAGATGCAGATGTAAAAGAAAGAGCTAGAAGAAGGTATAAAGAAAACCTAGAAAAGGGCATAAATATGACCTATGAGGAAGTCTTAGAAAAAATAAAAATTAGAGATCATAATGACAGCAACAAAGAAATAGGTTCGTTAAAAATTGCAGAAGATGCTATAGTTATTGATACTACATATTTGACAATAGAACAAGTTAAAGAAAAAGTAGCTGATATAATAAATAAAGTAAAAGGAGGTCAACAATGTTAAGAAAAATAGTTATTTTTCTGGTATATATATTTAATCTTGTAGTATTTAGAGTAGAAAAAAATGGAGAAGAAAATATAAAGGAAAAAGGGGCATATTTGATATGTGCTAATCATAGGTCAAACTGGGATGCACCAATATTGGTATCAAATTTAAAAAGAAAAGTATATGTAATGGCAAAAGCAGAATTATTTAAAAATAAATTCATTAAATGGTTTGGCAGAAAGTGTTGTGTATTTCCTGTTAAAAGGGGAATGAGAGATATAGAGTCTATAAAGTATTCATTAAATTTATTAAAAGATGGGGAAATATTGGTTATATTTCCAGAAGGAACAAGAAATGGAATGGAGAAAAATGGAAAAGCACAAAATGGAGTGGCCTATATGGCGATAAGAACAGGAGTTCCGGTAATCCCAGTTGGAATTCATGGAGAGATGAAGCCTTTTAAAAAAGTAAAATTAAATATAGGGGAACCATTGGACTTTAGCCAGTATAAAACAAATAAACCTGAAAAAGAAATACTAGATAAGGTAAGCAAAGAAATAATGGATAACATAATTATGTTGACAAATGAAAAGAAATAGGGTAAAATATAAGGGTTAGTAATATAGAAATTAACATAAAAATACGAAGAAAAGAGAAGGGGAAAAATGATAAACGAAAACATAAGAAATATAGCAATTATAGCACACGTAGACCATGGCAAAACAACACTTGTAGATGCACTTTTAAAACAAAGCCATATATTTAGAGAAAATGAGCAAGTACAAGAAAGAGTAATGGATTCAAATGATTTGGAGAAAGAAAGAGGAATAACAATTCTTTCTAAAAACACATCCGTAATGTACAAAGACATCAAAATTAATATAGTAGATACACCAGGACATGCTGACTTTGGAGGAGAAGTTGAACGTGTTTTAAAAATGGTTGATGGTGTACTTTTATTGGTGGATGCTTTTGAAGGCCCAATGCCTCAAACAAGAGAAGTATTAAAAAAATCTCTTGCATTAAATTTAAAACCAATAGTAGTAATTAATAAAATAGATAGACCAGGTGCAAATCCACTAAAAGTAGTTGACCAAGTATTAGAATTATTTATAGAATTAAACGCAACAGATGAACAACTAGATTTTCCAGTTGTTTATGCATCTGCAAAAAATGGAATTGCAAAAATGAACTTAGACGAAGAAAGCGATAATGTAAATTGCATTTTTGAGACCATAATAAATAATATTGAGCCTCCAAAATGTGATATAGATGGAACAATGCAAATGTTAGTATCAAATATAGACTATGATGAATATTTAGGAAGGATAGCAGTAGGAAGAGTAGAGAGAGGAACAATAAACAATGGAACAACAGTAGCTGTTTGCAAAAAGGATAAAACAGAACAAGGCAAAATAGCAAAATTATTTACATATGTAGGATTAAAGAGAACAGAGGTTGAAAATGTTTCTGCAGGGGATATAGTTTGTCTATCAGGTATTTCGGATATAAACATAGGGGATACAATTTGTGATGTAAATAATCCAGAAAAAATAGATTTTGTAGATATAGATGAACCAACAGTATCTATGACATTTAGTGTAAACAATGGTCCATTTGCAGGAAAAGAAGGTCAATTTGTAACCTCAAGACATATAAGAGATAGATTATTTAAAGAGCTAGAAAGAAATGTTAGTTTAAGAGTAAAAGAAACAGATTCTGCAGATAGTTTTGAGGTTTGCGGTCGTGGAGAATTGCACTTATCTGTTTTAATAGAGACTATGAGGAGAGAAGGTTTTGAATTATTAGTTTCTAGACCAAAAGTAATAATAAAGGAAATAGATGGAGTTAAATGTGAGCCTATGGAAAGACTTGTAGTTAACGTTCCAGATGAATGCATAGGTAATGTTATAGAAAAATTGGGAAGAAGAAAAGCAGAAATGCTTAATATGGAACCAGCAGAAGTTGGACATACAAAGGTAGAATTTAAAGTTCCTGCTAGAGGGTTAATTGGTTATAGAACAGAATTCTTAACAGATACAAAAGGTGTAGGAACAATGAATAGTATTTTTGACTGCTATGAGCCATATAAAGGTGAAATACAAGCAAGAACAAGAGGAGTACTTGTGGCATTTGAACAAGGAACATCAATAACATATGGATTATATAATGCTCAAGAAAGAGGAGAGTTGTTTATAGGACCAGGTGTTGATGTATATGAAGGAATGATAGTAGGCATAAATTCTAGAAATGAGGATATATCAATAAATGTATGCAAAGAAAAACACCTAACTAATACAAGGGCTTCTGGTTCAGATGACGCTTTACGTTTAGTGCCACCAATTCAGTTATCACTAGAAAAAGCAATAGAATTTATAGAAGAAGATGAGTTAGTGGAAGTTACACCAAAAAGCTTAAGACTAAGAAAGAAAATATTAGATAATAAGACAAGAGAAAGAATGGCGGCAAGAGCAAAGAAATGATAGTGTAAAGTAATCCATGAAAAATATAGGGGCGATTTTAATCGCCCGCACTTCAAAGAAATAAAGGAGGAATGAGAATGAGTAAAAAAGGCTTTCATGGGAATGGGAGATATTATTATGAAAACGGATATCGTTCAAAAAAAGCAGTGAGAGACACTTATCCAGAAGGAAATGATGAAGAAATTCGTGGAATTAATAAAGTAAGAGATGAACTTATGCGAAAAATTGATAGTGTAACAAGAGCTTATGCAAGTAAGTGTGCAGGAAGAATGTTAAGTGATGTGGTTAATGAGATATATGGTATATTTGCAGAAGAATGTGAGAAACATAGAGAAGCTGGTTATGTAGAATCCGTTAGCGAAGAAATAATTAAAAATAGAATAAAAGATGTATTAATTAGAGAATATAATAAGCTAAATGCTAGTGGAGAGCATGATGAAAGATAGCATTAAGCAGAAAGCTTTGGAAAACCATATTCCAATATTAATGGATGATACATTAGAAGTTATAGCCAAGATATTAAAACAGAATAATCCCAAAAGCATATTGGAAATAGGAACTGCTGTGGGTTATTCTGCAATATGCTTTTCTGAGTTTCTTACAGAAGGTGGAAAAATAGATACAATAGAGAGAGATGTTCAAAGAGCAGAAGAGGCGATTGAGAACATAAAACAAGTTGGGGTAGAAGATAAAATAAATGTAATAATAGGTGATGCTGTAGATATTCTCCCTACACTAAACAATAAATATGATATTGTTTTTATTGATGCTGCAAAAGGAAAGTATCCATTTTTCCTAGAACAAGCTATTAGAATGGTTAATAAAAATGGAATAATAATAGCAGATAATGTTTTATATAAAGGCTATGTATTGGGCGATTATAACAAACATAAGCAACGAACAGCAGTAAGAAACTTAAGAGAGTATATATATAAAATAACAAATACCCCTAATATTCAAACAGAAATATTAGAGGTAGGAGATGGATTAGCTATTTCTAAAATGATTTAAATAATATATCGTATACAAGAAAGGACGGTGTCTGCTATAAAAACAACCAAAACAGTTGATATAGCAGTCACTTGAATTTTATGTGGGATTTTTGCTAAAATTAAATTGACATGTTTTTTTATAAAAGGATACAAATGATTTATAAAAAGTATGGCAATAAACCCCCATGCAAATGCGTGAAAAATACTAATACGACCATTTATATTTAAAAAGCGCTCAGAATAGTCCCACCATTTTAAACCGAATAAAGCATCCAAACCAAAACTTACAATATATTCGAAAAAAGTGAATATAGCAACTGAAGAAAAAAATAACTTTATTGAATTTTTTCTATATTTACTTAAAATTATTATTAAAATTAATGCACCATATCCATAAATAGGGCATATTGGACCATATAAAAAGCCTCTTTTAGAAAAATAGCCCATTACATAAGCACAATAAAAGGTTTCCATTATCCAACCCAATAATGCAAATGTAAAAAAATAGATTATGTATATGCAATGCCTAGATAGTTTTTTATTATTAATTTCCATATATAATGCTCCTTTAACATTAATATAATAACAGATTATACTAAAAAAGTAAAATAAATTTATGAAAATTATGAAATGATTTATAATTATTTAAGTAATAATTATGGATTGATGAAAGGAATGATGGTTAATATGAAAAAAGTAGAATTATTGGCTCCGGCAGGTTCTTTTGAAAAGGCTAAAACAGCTTTTTTATACGGCGCAGACGCTGTTTATTGCGGAACAGGAAGTCTGTCACTAAGAAGTAGATCAGAAGTGAATGATAATGAATTAGCAAAAACGATACAATAACCACATAGATAAAGAAAAAAAGTTTATGCGACAATTAATATTTATGCTTGGGATAGTTATTATGATGAAATAAAAAAACAAGCCAAAATGCTAAATGAATTGAAAGTAGACGGAATTATTGCTTCAGATGGAGGAGTAATTGATGTTATAAAAAAAGAAGCACCAGATATAGACATACATATAAGTACACAAGCAAATACGGTTAGTTATCATAGTGCAAATTTTTGGCATAAAAATGGTGCTAAAAGAGTAATTTTGGGAAGAGAATTAAACAAAGAACAAATTAAGGAAATAATAAAAAATAAAGAAGCGGGATTGGAAGTAGAAATATTTGTACATGGAGCAATTTGCTTTGGATATTCTGGTAGGTGTTTTTTAAGTGACTTTTTAGCAAGTAGAAGTGCAAATTTAGGTGATTGTGCACAAAGTTGCAGATGGGCATATAATGTGTATGTAGAAGAAAACAATAACCCAGGAAATTTGATGCCTGTAGAACACGATGAAAAGGGAACATATATATTTTCATCAAAGGATTTATGTTTGATAAAAGAAATTCCAGAAATAATAGATATGGGAGTAGAAAGTCTAAAAATTGAAGGAAGATTAAAAACAGAATATTATTTAGCCTCAGTAGTTAATGCATACAGAAATGCTATAGATGATTATATGAAAAATCCAAATGAATATGATTATAATAAATATTTAAAAGAGCTGGAAAAAACTAAAACAAGGGGATTAACAACATTTTATTTTAATGACAGAAATAATAAGGATTTTCAAGAATATGATGGAAAGCAATACAATCCTAACTTTGAATTTGGAGGAAAGGTATTAGAAAACCAAGCAAATAAAACATTAATAGAAATACGCAATAAATTAAGTATAGGAGATAAAATGGAAATATTAATTCCAGGAAAAATAGAAGTTGAAGAGTTTACCATACAAAAAATGTGGGATTCTGATACTGAAGAAGAGATTACAACCGTAAATCCAGGGAAACAAGGACAAACTGTAAAATTAGAACTGCCAATTGAAGCAAAAACAGGATGGATATTAAGAAGAAGAAAATAAAATATTATTTTTCTTCAAGCTTTTCGAAATTTAGAGCTAAACAGAAACAAATAATAAATAAACCAATGGAAATAATACCTTCAAAATTCAAATTGAAAGAAGGAATTAACACTAAAACAGAACCAATTATAAAACCAATAATGAAATAAAAAGTTTTGGTGTAATAATAGTCTAAAAGATATTTTATTAAATTTAAAAATACAAGCCCACCAATAATAACGCCAATTCCCAATGGAAATAAAACTGGCAAGTATAAGGTTGAAATAGAATCTAAATAAATATTATATATACCAAGTAATATTAAAATTACACTACTACTAACACCAGGAACAACAATTCCTATGGACATTAAAAAACCACACAAAACAAGGTAGAAAAAATTTGAGTTTTCAATTGAAAGAAAATTAATATTACATTTATTTTCAATGAAAATAAGCAGAACGGCAATAGCAAAAGTTGCAATAAAATACAACAAATAATTTAAGCGAAAGCCAACATCTTTATTGGCTTTTTTGCATAAAATAGGAACTTCTCCTACTATTAATCCGATAAATGCAAATTTTGTTGGCGTTGGAAAAGTGGTAAATAGAAATTTTAGGACATTTCCTAAAGCTATAATACCAACAAAACTGCCAGATGCAATTGGAAATAAAAATTTAAAATTATTTTTAGTGTCTTTAAAAAAATTTAAAACACTGTTTACTAGTTTTTCGTAAATACCGAATATTACGCATAAAACTCCACTGCTTATTCCAGGAAGTATTGCGCCAGCGCCTATTAAAATACCAATACAAAAATTTAAAATGTAATTCATAAAATACCTCTATATAAAAATATTATATAGAGGTAAAAAATATTACAATTATTCTTCAATTATTTCTTGAGCTAATTTGCCTATAGCTTTTGTTTCAATTCTGGATACATAAGAACGTGATATTCCCATCATTTGCGCTATTTCACTTTGCGTTTTTGGCTTATCACCATTTAGGCCAAATCTTAACTCTAGGATAGTTTTTTCTCTTAGTTTAAGTACTTCTTTCATTTTATTATATAATTTTTTTATTTTGAATTTTAAATCAACTTCATCTTCTATAGGCTTGCTATTACTTTCCAAAATTTCTTGAAGGGTTATAGTATTATCATCTTTATCTTTTCCAATTGGATCTTCCAAGTATACTTCTGCACTTAATTTTTTAGTACTTCTTAAATACATTAAAATTTCATTATCAACGCATCTAGAAACATATGTAGCAAGACGTACACCCTTAGAAGAATTGAAACTATTAATACCTTTTATTAACCCAATAGTACCAATTGAGATTAAATCATCTAATTCAATATTGGTGGAACTATATTTTTTACAAACATGAGCTACAAGTCTTAGATTTCGTTCAATTAAAATGTTTTTTGCTTCATCATTTCCTTGAGAAAGTAGTTCCAAATAATATTGTTCTTCACTAGAAGAAAGTGGCTCAGGAAATAAACTATTGTTAGAAATATAACCAACTAAAAATATAGCAGATTCTAAAAAATGTAAAAAACAATTTAGTAAAAATGCAAGCATAAAAACCTCCATAAAATATTTTTTTAGACCATTTGCTAAATTATATGAACAGAAAAAAATAAAGTGCATGACTTATTAAATAAAAATAAAAAAAGTTGAGTTTATCCTTGATATTTTACGTAGTTTATTGTATTATATAATATGTAAGAAAAATGGAATAAAGGATGAAATATAAGATATAGAAAGGGGAAAAGCTATGAAAAAATTTATAGCAGTCATAACAGTTTTTATGTGCCTATTAAGTGCAACCACAGTATATGCAGCAAATACAGAAAATGTAATAGAACCAACGAAAACAAGTGGAACTCTAGTTGAAATTAAGCAAAAAGAAATTAAAACAATGGAAGATTATGTAGAACAATATGGAAATGAAACATATGGATATGTTGCATACATACTAAACTTAGTTAGAATATATAGTATACCTTTTTGTTTTGTAGGAATAGTTATTAGTGCTATATATCGTTACGTAATAGGAATAAGAAAACTGGATGTGCAAGACAAAGGTTTTGGTGTAATGATAGGTATAGTAACAGTTTTAGTAATATGCCAAATATTACCATTGATTTTTGCAATAGTAGTAAAAGGTTGGAGGGGTTAAACAAATGAAGGTATTGTTTGCAGTTGGCAATGAAAAAATATCAGAAGCGATTATAAAAGAATATCAAAAGAATTATTCAGAAGAAATAATAAGCAAAAATGTATATTATTTTAATGCAATACAGAAGGAATTACAAAAAGATAAGTCATATGATAGAATAATTATAAGTGAAGATTTAGAAGCATTTTCAAACAATAATTATGACGAGATTGATAGATTTATAAGAGGCAAGTTAGACAACATATCAGCAGAAGCAACAAGCAATTCGGGAGCAGACATACCAATAATACTTATATGCAATGACAGAAGGGCTAAATCAGAAATTTTCTTAAATGAAATATTAAAAAGCAAAATCTATAATGCGTTATTAGGACAAGATAGAAACGTATCAAAAATTTGTGAATTAGTCTACAAACCTAGAAATCAAAAAGAAGCAATAGCATATTATCAAGTGAGAACAGAAGATTCAGAAGCTATGTTTAGCAGAGAAGAAGACGTAAGCGAGACAGAAATTCAAAATATCATTAATCACTATAAAAAGTTAGGCAAAAATGAAGAAAAATATATTGAAAGCTTTAATAGTATTGCAACTCAATATACAGATGCACAATTAAGATTAATTGCACAATTTTTACCATTAAATGTTAAAGCTGTACTTGAGGCTAGATGTGAAAAATATCAAAAAATTGTAAGCTATGGTTCTAGCAGAAGCTCAGATGGAAAAAATAAAAAAACTCAAACAGCATATGAACCACCAAGTGTTAAAGTTAAAAAGATAAAATCTAATATTAATGATAAAGAAGAAAATAAAAAAATAAAACTGATAGAAGAACAGTTAAAAAAGAATAAATTAACCAAACCAGTAATTATACCAGAAGAAGTAAATGTATCAAATGTAAAAAAAGTTAAAACCAAACCAATAGAAGTGCAAGAAAAATTGAAAAAAGATCAACTAGATGAAAAAGAAAAAACTAGTATAACTGAAGAGATAAAAACAGCGAAAGATATGAAAAAAGAAATAGAAGAAACACCACTAAGAAAAAGAGGAAGACCTAAAAAGGAAACTATTGCAGACAACAGTGAAGTAGAACCTCAAATAAAGAAAAAAAGAGGAAGGCCTAGAAAGGAACAGTCAGAAATAGATAACAGTGATATACGAGATGATTCTGAGCCAAAGGATATTGTTAATTTGTTTGATATGGATGAAGAAAAAGAAGATGATATTTTGCCAGGCCTTGAGGACCTAGAAGAAACAACATTGCCGGGGTTAGATGATAAACTTCCTGAATCTGAAGAAATTGAAGAAAATGATAATATATTGCCAGGCCTTGAAGAGAGCAACGAAAAAGGAAGTTCATTGTCAGAATCAGACGAAGAACAGCAAAATATACTACCAGGATTTGAGGATTTTAGTAAAATGTCAGACGAAGATGATACAGTGCCTAAGTTTGAAAGTTTAGATAGGAATGAATACACAAATAAGGTTGCAAGCGAACAAGAGCAAAAAATAGAACCAATTAAAAATGTAGATATCGATATGAATTTGTCTAGCTTACTCACAAAAGATAAGAAAATAGTGGCTTTTGTAGGAACTTCAAAAAATGGGACATCCTTTATAGTTAATAATATAGCACAATTATTATCAGAAAAAGGCATAAAAACAGCAATACTTGATTTGACAAAAAATAAAAATGCATATTATGTATATACGGACAATCAAGAAGAATTAAGACAAACAGCAATTTCTTCTATACCAAACTTAATTAATGGAATAGTAGAAGGAATTGTGGTAAACAAGAATTTAAGCGTATTTACTACTTTACCAAATGAAAATGATGTAATAAATAATTATTCTGAGATACTGGAAACTTTAATTAAAAATTATTCATTAATATTATTGGACTGTGATTTTGAAACAAATTTTGGATATTTTAAAGAAGAACAAG
>ERZ779796.101-NODE-101-length-11511-cov-2.63417_pt1 | contig 11511 bp, 28 predicted proteins | sample MGYA00511097_ERZ779796 | MGnify/ENA primary metagenome ERZ779796 (study PRJEB29588, sample SAMEA2154930) | human gut metagenome | biome: human gut; feature: human-associated habitat; material: faeces | place: Denmark | collected 2008/2010 ...
AAAACCCCGATACCTGCAACTTCACTATAATCACCTTTAATAATCTTAAGCATGGCATCCATAATATACCGATAGTTATGTCGATAATCACTAAATCCAAATCTAATAAATGTATTACGATAGCTCTTGGATATTCTTTTACTATATAGATAACCAATGTAATACACTTCGTTATCACAAGTCATATTACCTTCTATCTCTGCTCGATATTCTTCCTGACCGCTTTTGATAGTAGCTATCCAAGAGCATATACCACAGTGGGATGTGATGTAATGTTTGACTATCTTTGGATTACAAGCGTTTTCGTTAATTGAGTTCATAAGCTAATATTTAATCTTTATAATCATTCATACTACCCCAGCCACCAAATATGTCATAGTCACTCTCACCATTGAGCCGGGCACGTTCTATTTCTTTGTTCATCGAATGGTTTAAACAATGCAAATCACTAAGTGTTGAAGTAGCCACCGCACTATACTTCATTACAGATTTAACGATTGGGTTATCAATATCTCTTTCACGTACCGAAGTAAAATCACCATTACAAATAAATGGTGTTCTCAAATTTCTAAGGGCTTCACGGTCTTTCACGTGCTTATACATTGTTTCGGTTGGGAAAGTCATTTCAAGATTATCTCTTTTAATCATTATTGCAATAGCATCATACAAGGCTTGTTCTTCATCGGTCAGTTTAAACCAACCGAGGTTTTCAAAGCACCACATAATATAGCCTATGTGGGCTTGTCCTTTGTACTTGCCAAAGGTTAATTTTCTATCTTCGTTCATAAGTCATTTATTAAGCCACGTACTTTTTTCAAATATTCGGTAAATTCTAACAATTCATAGAACATTCTTTTCTTCTCAATGAATTTAAGTCCTTTTTTGCGAAGCACTCTTTTACTATGAGCTACAACCATACTGCCGCCATTACATCCGACATAGATACAATCTCTATGATGTCTTTTGGCTTTTTTGAAAGCCCACCAAATCATTTCACGACAATATCTATAACTGTCATTTTGCACACCTTCATAACCTCTACTCATTATGAAATGTCCTATTTCATTGGCTTCTTCTTCTGAATAGCAATTTGTAAATATCTTATTCATTATTTCTCAGTTTTACTTGTTCAACCAAAAATCTTCTAAAATCATTCTTGTACTGTTCGTGGATGATTTTGTATTGACGTGACAATTTAGGCAACTGTACATAACCCTTACTTTGCAAGAATTTAGATATCAGCTCAACCTTTTTATTGTTATCAAAACCTCTGTCCTTACACATATTGGTTATGCAAACATTCGCTTTGCTTGATGGCTTCTTTATAACAGGTGGCGCATTACGTCTATCATAAGAGTGCGTTCTTGGATAGCCAACTGCTTCGCCTAAATACTCACCGGTGAAAAAGTCAAATTCACCATTAATTAAACTATCTGCTATTTCGCCCATAATCATTTGTATTACTTGTTCTTGCAAATCCACTTCAAACTCTCTAAATCCTTTTGCTTGGGATTTTCGCTGTTCTTGGTAGCGTCAATTAAGGGCATATCGTCAATGACTGCCGACCACTGCTTGTCAGTTGCCGGGCTGGTGTAAGTCACTCTGTAATGTCCGTAACCTGCTGCCCTAAACTCAAAATCTGATATTGATATTTTCTTCATAATCTTATATATTGTGGTAGCCCGAAGGCTACCGGATTAAACTTAGAACTTCTCTATTTTTAGGTTGTCATTGATGATAAACATACGTCCACATTCGCAAACTACGTGCGTGTCAGTAATGCGCGTTATCTTTCGTACTACATCATCGTGCGATATGCGTGGCGTACCGTCTGCATGACGACCATTAGATAAATCACCTGATACTCTATATCTCAAACCTACTGTAACTTCATTTGCGTTCATAATCTTCTATATTACTGGGTAAAACTATTCAATTTCTATGTCTATAATTTGCAGAATGTTATCTGTAATCATGCTATTTACACTTAATTGAGCAGACTTTATACCATTAGCAACCATCCATCTTTTAGCTCTGTTGATAGCCGTCTGTTTGTTGCTGCCGTCAGGTATCAATGCGCCTAAATCATTGTAGTCGTTATCTAACAGCTCAAAGTAGTATCGCTTCATTATCTTCTATATTGCGCAGGGCTTTCGCCCTGCTGGTTAAACTCAAAACTTATTCTCTTTTAGCCACTGCTGATAAACTCTATCACAGATAGCTTCGTCACTTTCAAACGGGCCACCGTAAGTATATTCAATCAACTCTGATTCACCGTGGGGCGTTATGGTAACTTCATATTCGTCTAATGCACATGGGTTACATACTATTCTTCTGCAACTAACTACTGCCTTATCGTATTCTTTCATCGCTTTATATCTTTGTGGTGGGGTTGTTAGCCCCACCGGTTAAACTTATAATATCGTAATCTCTTTATTGCCTATCTCTGTATCTACATTCAGAACCTCATACTTTTGAGCCTTGTAATTGTAAACCACTTCACAGGTATTGAAGCCTCTGCCGTCTTCTCTTTGGTCGTAAACAGTATTTATGTGCTGGTACATCCTCTTGCCTAACATGAAGTTTACCTTACCTGATGTACAGAAGTAAAATGCTACTGCATACTTCAACGTCTTCTTTTCATCAATCTTCTTTGTTGTCATATCTTATATGTTTTAATTGTTATTACTTCTTGTTTGATGATGCAAAGGTAAAACTATATTTTTACTTCACAAAGAAAAAGTCATTTTTATTTTGACTTTAACCTTTATTAGTACATATATAGTTTTACCGCAATATATAATGAAGTATATTTGCATTTAAAATAAGTAACCATGAAACTAAGAATCAAAGAAGCAATAAAAGAACAGGGTTTTACCGTTCAATCTGTAGCAGATAAGATTGGAAAATCAAAGCAATCACTCCACGGTATTATAGAAAAAGGCAATCCTACAATAAACACATTGTCTGATATTGCCGATGCTATCAACGTTCCTATAAATAGACTGTATGAAGAAGTAACTGGGGAAAGCGAACTCATCGCTCTTATCCAGCACAAAGGAGACTTCTACAAAGCTGGTACGATAGAGGAACTGAAGGAAATTGTGGCTGAAATCGAAGAAAAAAGCCGATTAGAGTTGCATAATTGTAATTTATAAATTACCTTTGCTTTATGAAAGTTAGAGAAGTAGTAACATACAAAGACTATTTTGATGAGTTTTTCAAACAACAACCGCAAAAGGTTCGTGACAAAATCATCAAAGTGTTGGATATTATCGAACAGATAGACCGAATACCCTTGACGTACCTAAAATACATAGAGGGAACTAATGGACTATTCGAGGTTCGTGTACAGCTTGGCAGTAATATCTTCCGTATTTTTTGTTTCTTTGATGGCAACAAGCTGGTGGTTCTATTAAGTGGCTTTCAGAAAAAGACACAAAAAACACCTCCCAAAGAAATAAAAAGAGCGGAACAACTGATGACTGATTATTACGAAGAAAAAGAAAAGGAGACATTCAAATGAATACAAAGACATTAGACCAAATTAAAGATGAATATTATGGCGCAGTCGGGATGCCGGAGCGCAATCGGATTGAACGGGAACTCGAAGCTTTGCGTATCGGGTTCAAAATACGGAGTGCCAGAGAAAAGATGGATATGACACAAGCGTGGATATGACACAAGCGGAACTTGCAAACCGTGTCGATAAAAAACGTTCATTCATATCAAAAGTGGAGAATGACGGGGAGAACATCACCTTGAAAACATTATTCGACATTGTAGAACGTGGGCTTGGTGGAAAGTTGAAGATTGAAGTATGTCTGTGAGATAAAATAAAGCCGGAGCATTAAACTCCGGCTCATTAATTGATTAGCCCTTTGATTCTTAACCGATTTACGATTTCGGTGTAAAGATACTCTATATCTCCACTAAAATCCCCATAATTCTGATACAGAAACACGACATCCGAACAGTTGTCGGAAATTGTACTTTTTGACTGAATCCCCAATACCCTTGACATTTCCTCACGTACCCCTGCTGTCATTTTTCCACCAGCAAGCGAGCTTGGAGAAAACAGATACAAGATGATGAAGATAAATTTTTTCCGCTGGGTCACACTGTCAATATTCGGTGGACATCCTCTCTCATTCAGTAACTCAATGAATATTTTGTAGATTTCATGGATAAGGCTTTTGTCTTTCAAAATCGGGGCGGTCAAGGCATTTTCTTCCTCTGAAAGTTCTGATTTCTCGATACGAATCTTTTTAAGACGAATTATTCTGTTAAAATCCAGCTCCATAACACGATTATTTTAAAAGTAAATAGTATATTTGCATCATAATCGTGTGAGGGAGGATTGAGTGGTCGTGCGCTTGGTTCTCCTTTTTTATTTTACAGACTTATCCTTTTCCTGAATAATCCGATTTTTCTCGTTCACCTCCCTACCCCACATCATAGCGGAATAGATGGCTTTTGCATACAAAAAGAGTTCCTCACGACTGGTAAGGAACTCAACTCGAAAGGCTGCGCATTTCGCATCAGTCCAGACATTTTCATTTCTACTCATTGGCTATTTGTTAATTTTGTAAATCTATTACGTTAATGGTTAACATACATATCCGCTTGCTAAACCATGTTATAAGATGGCTGAACAAAGGCTCATAATTTGCACAACTCCCACAAATCCGTACCTTTGCAATGTGTTTTTCATAGTATTAGATTAAGGTTAACAAAAAGATTGGCTGTCCGGGAGGATAGCCTTTTTTGCAACCATTGGCAATATCTTTTCTTTATTAATCACCTGGTCGTTCATGCCCTTTCTTCAATTGTTTCAAGACTATTTCCATACCGTTATCCAACCCTTTCTTATAGCCGGACATATGTTCACCTATGTTGTAAACCAAACATCCTACAACAATAAGGACAATTCCTAAAGCTCTATGCCAATAAGGGAGTGATATGCTGAACGGCGAAAATGTCAACCGGAAATGCCCGATGAATAATACTGCGATGATGAATATCGCAATAAAGAAAATAAGGTCTGTTTTCATGTCTATTCCTTATATTAAATTGGGGTTATCGTAAATATTACTGACGATTGTCATAGTCCTCCATTCGCCTAAAGGTTTCATGCCGACTTCTTTTTCAAAATCGAATTGTAATGCGAATGTCGCGAGTTCTTTGTTCCACAATACAAGAGCTGTCCATTGCCTATATACAAGTATGTCACCTTCGTATATTTCTTTCCCGTTCTTATCACACAAGCCGGTGAACTGCCCGACAGTTTCAGCCCATACGTCGTAGCAGCAGCTGGCTTCTGAGGAATATATCCTCGCCTTGTCCGTAAAGATAAGCCCGTTTTCGTCCCTTCCGGCAGTATAGAAAAAAGAGAGAAATCCATATACCCATTTCCCCGTATCAGTACTTTTACCTCTGAATTTTATTTCACGTTTCATAATCAATACTTTTTCCCATGTTTATTTTCTCTCAATTCATTGTATCTCATCTTCTGATTGATATGCCATATAAGGTCTATGTCCAAATGTTTAGCAAGCCCGAAAATAGCCAATAGCATGCTATTTAATTGATTTTCTAATAGACTGTCATATTCATACTCACATCTGATGGGAATTGTGGATATAGCGTATACACTTTCTGTAAAGGTCTCATCATTGCAACTTTCCTCTGCCTCGTACAACATTTCTTCCGTAAAGTCCTCAATATCTATCTTACGCAATCCGCACAAATCAAGCAGGCGGATTACAGCATCGGCAAGCTCGTCTTCCACACAGTCTTTGATATATGCTTCAAAGTTTTCCGCAAAATACTTATTTTGATAATGAAAAGTCCGTTCGTCAAATATTGTAACATTAAATTATAGACATCCTCATTCTTTTTAGAACTGTTAGAATGAGGCTCTGTCTCAAAACAGTAAAACAGTCCAGTGTTGTAGCGACAAACCTGTACATGTTCGTTCCTATTACAGATTCCGGTTTGGCAAATGTGAACACGTGAGAGAACATTGTAGAAGACTACCTTGTAGTCATCGTTAAAAGAATCATCTTTCCGAGGATACGTGACAGGTATCCTCGTTTCAATCTCCTTTCTCTTTAATTCATTATTGCTAGCATCTCATCGAAAAACTAAATAGGTCTCCAATGAGTAACATATCCAGTCTTGATGTAGGGGTATATCCATTTATCCACTTCTCGCATTGCCATTTCTTCAATACTACCATCAGCATATTTCACTTGACACATGCCTTTTGCTCGTTTGTTAGGTATTGCATCTTCTACGCTTATCCACGGGGATTGCTTTGCCTGCCATTCGGCACCTTTTCTGAACATATTCAACATTGCTTGTCTCTGATAGGCTAATTCACCTTCAACTATTATTGCATAACTTGACGTAAGTTCTTGTTTTGCTGCTTCTTCTACTGTCTGTTTCATAATATTTCATTTAAAAAAACATCAGGGTCTTTATTCCCTATTTGGATTATCTTTTCTCTTAGGTCAAAGCTTTGTTTTTTAGTCCTTTGCTTTGCTGTTTCGTTTAGTATTGAAAGTGTTTGTTTGACACCACCGTTTTTCTTGATTAGCAGTGCAACACCAGCATCATACAAAGCTTTCTTAACACGCTTTCTATCCATTCCCATTTTCATACCTTTAACTGTTTCACCTCCTTCTCCGCTGCCTTAGCTCCTTTCTTGAATCTTTTCTAAATTCCACAAAAGAATCAAAGCAAGCTCTGTTCATTTCCAAATTGCACCCTTTCCGATGCAGAGGGCAGGCACCGCATCTTCGGCTCAACCCTGCCGATTTGCGGGCTATTTCGGTTACGTTTCGCATACTATTTTGATTTTTTATTTCTGATTTGAATGAAGCCTCTCCTTGCCGTTTCTTGCAATAGCGGGAGGTCTTCATCCTTGATTTCACAGGTGGTTTCTCCGTTTACGGTGGTATATTGGGGGATGCCAAACCGCTCGCGGATTCTTCGCTTAATTTCGGGAGCATCTTTCGGATCAAGATGCCTTGTGTTCCAATAGATTGTTACTTTCATTTTCTAATTCCTCCTTTGAGTGACAACGGTTTAATGCCTTTTCTTCTCATGCACTCCACATACCAAGTATATGGGTTATAACCCTTTGGAATGCTGTATCCTTCGGGCAGCTCCCGTCTTTTCATGCTCTGCTATGTCTATCTCAACACGCCTTTGCGGAAGAAACTCGTTGAAGAAAGCGTTGCCGATGCGCTTGGTGTCGAATGTGGTATAGCTGTTGTCGTACCTGCCAGCCTTATACCGGCCGAAGAACAGCATCAGCTCTGACAGCTTGTATCGCTTCGCTTCCTGGGCGAAGTTGGAGGCGAATATGCTTATGGCATCCACCTGCTCCTTGTCCTTGCTTGATGATGCACCGAAGAGCGCAAGAACCTGCGTGTAAACCCAATCAGCAGAAGCCCCAACGCCATACATCGCATTGTAATCCGCAAGCGTTGGGAAATGTGTCCCACTTTTGAGGGCTAAAGCCTAACTCCACATCACCACGGGTCGGGAATTTCGTTAGAAACATCCTGTTCGCGTTGGTTAATACGCTCGGCATATTGCTGCATGGCGTATTCGTTGGCTTCTTGTTTGCTTGGATAAGTGTTCCGACTGTTTCCATAAGTTTTTTCTTTGTTAGCCCATGTGGCAAGCCTTTTGGCGACTTCCCATGTGGGCTGCTGTTCGAATCTCATTTTAGTTTCCGACTTGTTTAATTCTGACCAATAGTCGAAGAAGGCCCGTATCATTTCCTTGGGGTATTTGCCGACAAAAGGAATTAAAGACTGATAAAATGAATCCTTTCGAGCGAGCGTAGCGGCTTTAGCCGCGTCTTTGTCTTTGGGTTTCTTTTTCTCTACGATAGTAGAGTTTTCTTTAGTCTTCTTTCTCTTTACTTTTACTTTACTTTGTGTACTTCTGTCGTCAATAACCTCGTTTTTGTATGCAATAACCTCGTTTTTGTGTTCAGAAACCAAGTAATCGACTACATATTCAATTTCTTCACGCCTCGCTACTGCACTTTTGAATCGGTTTTGAATACCATTTGAAGTGAGGATTTTATATTTATCAAACAGCTCCTTATCGAAGAATCCTACTTGTATTGCTTTCTTTACCACTTCTTCTACTGCGCCCTCGGTGGTACCAACAGTATCAGCCACCACAAAAGGCAAATTCTCATCCCACGTGATATAATACCCTTTATCTCTATAGATATTACACAGCAGGCAGATTAGTATAGAAGTCGAAGCCGGACCACAAGCCCTCGATATTCTCCGTATCTTTACATCTGAAAAAAAATCCGTATCAAAAGAAAAGTATTCAAGACCTTGTTTAGTCGGTCTTGCCATGATTTATCCTCCAAAGATGAAATTCCTCCATAGTCATATTGCTTTTCTGTATGTTGCACTTCTCGCATAATACTTGAAGATTGTCCATTTGCGTAAAACCACCTCTCGATACAGGAAATATATGGTCTACACATAACTTCTCTGTGCTTCCACAAACAGCACATCTCTTTCCATCTCTATCGAAGACCTTTCTCTTAATACTGTCATTAAGCATCATGGCTTCTTCTCGAATGGCTTCACTCATTCTTGAGCTTATGCCATGCCTTTCACGAAACAAATACATACCCCTGCCACTCAAAGGCATACGTTTTACCAACGAGCCATCAAGCGCGTAAATGGTCTTGTGCCTGCTTGCGAAAGATTTCATTCTTTTATATGATGGGGAAGGACTATCCATCACATCACCATCATCAGAGTAGAATGACCTAACTACCTTACCGTTCACGATAAGGTTCAATAATGACAACTCTTTAGTTGTCAGTTTACTTAGTCCTCTTTTCATAAATTCTTTCCTTTTAAAATCTTACGTTGGTCAGTTGCCTGCCGTTAGAAAATACAGCCCATTTACCGTTGCCACCGTCCATGAGCTTCAAGTCTGCCACCTCTCCGAATCGCTTGATATTCCCGCAAAGGTCAACAATCCATGCCTCTTTTTTGCTCGGATGAATACGGATGGCTCTGCCAACTATTTGATACCACATGGCAAGAGACATCGTAGGACGTGCCATTACAACAGTATCTAACGCAGGGAAATCAAAGCCCGTGGTGAGTACCCCAACATTGGCAACAACCGGGATTTCCCCTGCCTTGAACGCTTCGAGTATTCTTTCACGCTCACCTTTCGGGGTATCTCCCGAAACGATGGCGCAGCCGGGGATTGAATAGGTAAGCCTTTCGGCTTCCAAGCCTTTCGGCTTCCTTCAAGAAGCGGGTAAAGACCAGTATTCCTTTCCGCTTGCCTCCTGCCTTTGGATTCATCAGCCTTTGGACGATATGGACGAGATAGCTGTAGAAGTCTATGCGTTCATATTCCTTTTGGACTGACTTGTCCGTGTAGTCGGCACCGGTAGTATTCACTTTCAAATTGAGTTCGTTCCATCCTGAAGGGTTCATCGGGTAATAGTTCAGCTTCGCCAAATAGCCCATATCCAAGAGTGTCGATACCTGTACGTGGTAAATGACCTCTGAAAAGACATGAGGCTTCGTCCGTGTGATGAACTTCAGCATAGAGCAGAAGCAGCGGATGTGATACGGCTTATCTCCTTTGAGTTGAAGGAAGCCGAATAGATTGAGCAGTCAAGAATACCGTACGAACAGAGCTTCTTGAAATTCTGCTCCAATATCTCTTTGCTTGGCTGGAACACCAAAGTGTGCCCCTCAAGCCTTGCGGCTATATCCGCAATGATAAGGCTCTTTCCGCTTCCCGTGGGCAAGACCATGATAGCGTTTGTTTTCTTCGCCTTGTTGTTGAAGAAAGAAACGGCTGCATCAGAGGATTTTTGTTGGTAATCACGTAGTTTGTACATACTTCTCGCTGGTTAAAATGCTCAATGGGGAATCTTCGCTTAATTTACTTAGAAAAGCATTGACTATATAGGCTTGCTCCTTATTCATGCCAACTGGAGAAAAAGAGCCATCTTTATTTTTTATCATCATTACGAATGTTCCTACTTCCAAATCGTTCATTGTTAATGATTTTTAATTAAACATCCTTTTGTTACTAACCTAATCCAGCCACGAAATCCGAGCCACTTCATATGTAGGTTCCAACTCTGTCCGTTGTGATAGTGGTACGTTGTGATAGTGGTATTTCTCATACCATATAGCAGGAGTGATGTAATAAGGCAAGCAACTCATATCACCAACCCACTTGGCAAATATTTTCAGTCTATGTTTTTGGTAGTATCTCATAATCCTTTCTCCTTTTTAAGTTTCTTATTCAGTGCCTTGTAATATTTGAAAAGAGTGCGATATTTCACGCACTCTTCTTTGAAGTTATTTATAGTAATCTTTTGCATATACCCATTTATACCCTTTGAAAGACTCTTGCTTACCATGTAAGCATTTTCTTATACAACTATCACTATATCCGATTTCCCTACGAATTTCACCGGAGCTACCCCATTCCTTAATAAAATCTCCACTTAAAGAAAGCTGAACAACTGGTTGAGCCTTATAATGAAACTTACCTTTTAATCCGTTCCCCTTTTTATGTCCAAGCACTTCAAAAGAATGCACCATGTTTTCAGAGCGAGTACACCACTCTAAATTTGTATATACATTATTACGTTTATTTCCATCTATATGGTTTACATCTGCACCATCAAAATAACCATTACAAAAGGCTAAGGCGACAAGTCTATGCACTGTATGATATTTGCGCTCTCTTCCTTTATGAAGATTTACCAACAGATAGCCGTTTGAAGAATGACGAGGAACACGTATTCTCTCTGAAACTCTTCTTTTATGCTTGCCAACAGATATGTGTTCAATAGTTTTAATTCTTCCCATATTAGAAACCTGATATATACCCTCATATCCGGATATATCTTTCCAAACCTCAATCATAAGCCTTTCTCTTTTTTAAATTTATCTATCAAAGCAGAATAGTATTTGATTAATTCCTTATACTCAAAATCCGTATAACGCTTAGATGTATTCTTTGCTCTATATTCAACTAAATCAACTCTTTGCTCTCCGATTTGGGATATAAGTCCACGTCTATACATTTGCGCATTACCTTGATTGAATATGTTGCAAGCCACACATTGCGGTCGGCAGTTATCTTCATCAAAACGTGTTGACATATACCGTCTTGACATATAATGCCCATTCTGTATTTCCTTCCAATGCTTGAAAGAACCGCAACTTATACACTGGCACATTCCATTCGGCATTGCATATTTAAGCCGGATATACTTTGAGAAAACTTCATCCAGTTTCTTTTTGTAATCCGGCTTCTTCTTCACTGTCACCCCTGCTTTATCAAACAGGGGCAAAGGCTTTTCTTTTTTCTTAGCCTTTCGTTTTATGTAATATGGCATAGTTTATAATTTTAGTTTGTGGTGGCAGCAGGAGTCGAACCTGCATCGAGGGAAACCATATAGGGTGTGACAGC
>ERZ779796.106-NODE-106-length-11342-cov-2.82732_pt1 | contig 11342 bp, 10 predicted proteins | sample MGYA00511097_ERZ779796 | MGnify/ENA primary metagenome ERZ779796 (study PRJEB29588, sample SAMEA2154930) | human gut metagenome | biome: human gut; feature: human-associated habitat; material: faeces | place: Denmark | collected 2008/2010 ...
GTCGTCGGCGTGACAGTGGATGATAAATACATGGACGGAACCGGGAAATTTCATATCAATGATACCGGCCTTGTGATGTATTCGCACGGAGAGTATTTTGGCTTTGGAGATAAGCTCGGAAGCTTCGGATACTCTGTAAGAAAAACTAAAAAATAATCTATCGAAGCAGCATATCCATGAGGTATGCGTACACATCCTCGTTCTGATTCTTCCAGTTGCTGCAGATGGCCTCGGCCTGCTCCTTTGTGCCGACTGAGAGAGTCAGGTCGATTATGGTGGTGCTCTCTGAGCGCACCTGACAACGTACTGCATATTTGCGGTCAGTTGTCCTGTAATAGTCGGCAAGAATGGAGTTTTCCTGCCTGAACTCGAGCTTGTTGTCAGTAAAGAAGCTCTTTACATCGGACTCAATACCGTCGGTAATTTTGTCTTTGAAGAAACCGAGAGTCTCTTTTCCGGCAGCAGTCAGAGTATATTGTGTATTGGAATGAGTAGACTTGAAATTAATTAAATCAGCATTTACTAAATCACCGATGACTTCCTGTACACGGAAGTAGTCGGTGTATTCTTTTTCCAAAAAGAAATTGGAAATCTGTGTGTTTGACAGCGGAAAACCCGCCTTGTCGAGCATGTATAAAATTGTCAGCTTATATATGGTAAATGGCTCAGCCATGATTTTCTCCTTTAAAACAAGTTTAATCGTCCCTGATATGTGTCTCGCACTTCAAATCTTTTATTGATTGTGTTTAGAACCCGTTTTTTGTCTGTGCTCCAAAGAGGTGCAACAAGTAAAGAACGTGGTCCATCACCGGTCATGCGGTGGATAACCATATTCTTTGGAAGTCTTTCTATACAGTCTACCACAAAATCGCAGTAATCATCCAGCGTAAAAAGCTCAAATGGCTGTTTAATATACATATCAGCCAGTGGTGTGCCCTTTAGCACATGCAGCAGCTGAAGCTTAACTCCGAAAATACCGCTTTTAGCAATAAAATCAATTGATTCAAGCATCATGCCATGTGTCTCATGAGGAAGCCCGAGTATGAGATGTGCAATAACCTTTATGCCACGGCGTCTAAGCTCATCCGTTACAATGATGAAATCCTCAACACATGTATGTGTATTCATGGCATCAAGAGTAGACCTGTGAATGGTCTGAAGGCCCAGCTCAACCCAGACGGGCTTTATTTTGTTTAATTCTGAGAGCAGATCATATATTTCGGTAGAAAAACAATCTGTTCTTGTGCCGATGGACAGCACAGCGACAGATGGATCTTCTATAGCCTCATAAAATATGCGCCGCAGATAATCTACCGGAGCATATGTGTTGGTAAAAGCATGAAAATATGCGATAAAGTGCTCACAGCTGCTCTTTGAAGCAACCTTTTCCTTAGCGGCAGACAGCTGCTCCTTTATGGAAAGGCTGCGGTCCGCCGCAAAATCACCGGATCCACCGGCGCTGCAGTACAGGCATCCAAGCGATGAGAGTGTGCCATCACGGTTTGGACAGGTCATGCCTCCATCTAAAGAGAGCTTGTAGAGCTTTTCACCGAATGTATCGCGGCAGTATCTGTTGAGTGAATAGTATCTCATATTAAATATGTGACTTTACAGCTTCGCTGACAACAGCGGCAACACGAGGGTCAAATGCCTCAGGCATAATAAAATCATCATTTAATTCTTCGTCTGAAACAAGATCGGCCAGTGCTTCTGCGGCAGCAAGCTTCATTTCCTCAGTAATCTGCGTAGCACGTCCTTCTAAGGCACCCTTGAAGATTCCGGGGAATGCAACCACGTTGTTTATCTGGTTTGGAAAATCACTTCTTCCGGTTCCGACCACTCTGGCACCGGCAGCCTTTGCTACATCAGGCATAATCTCAGGAACAGGATTTGCCATGGCAAAAAGGATAGCGTCCTTGTTCATAGAAGAAACCATCTCGGCTGTGACGATATTTGGAGCGGAAACACCTACGAATATGTCAGCACCCTTAAAAGCATCTGCAAGAGTACCCTTTGCGTTTTCAAGGTTTGTAATCTCTGTCATTTTCTGCTGCATCCAGTTGAGGTTTGGATAGTCCTTTCCTATGATGCCTAGACGGTCACACATGGTCACATGTGTAAAGCCGTATGTCAGAAGAAGTTTAGTGATGGCAACACCTGCTGAGCCTGCACCGTTTACAACAACCTTGCAGTCCTCTTTCTTTTTGCCGGTCAGGCGCAGAGAGTTGATGATACCGGCGAGTACAACGATTGCAGTTCCGTGCTGGTCATCGTGGAATACAGGAATATCGAGCATCTCTTTAAGTCTCTCCTCAATCTCAAAGCAGCGCGGAGCAGAAATATCTTCTAAGTTAATTCCGCCAAAGCCCGGTGCGATATTTTTGACTGCAGCAATAATCTCCTCAGTGTCCTGAGTGTCGAGACAGATAGGAACAGCGTTTACGTTGCCAAACTCCTTGAAAAGTACGCATTTACCCTCCATGACAGGCATGGCAGCGTAAGGACCAATGTTTCCAAGACCAAGCAAAGCACTTTCGTTTGACAAACACATAACTTCCGTCTGACACTACGGCAACGGTATTTGCCTTCCAGGTGTATTTGTATGCAGCTTCCTTATCCTCGGCTATGATCTTGCAAGGCTCAGCAACACCGGGGGTGTATGCAATTGCAAGGTCCTCTCTCGAATTAACCTTTGATTTAGCGATGGTTTCGAGTTTTCCGTTCCACTCTTCGTGGCATTTCAGTGCTTTTTCTTTATTATCCATGGTAATTCTCCCTCTAAAAATTCTTTTGAATAATCATAACATTGCAGGTGATTTAAATCAAGTAACTATGCAGATAACCGATTATATAAAAATATGATAAAAAATAAGAAATCGCTTTATATTTTTGAAGAAATGATGTATAATCATTAATTAATGATTCAAAAGTCAATTCAGGCGTTATTTCCCAATAGCTACACATATATATTTGTTAAATAATATTGTTTAGACGAATTGAATAAATACTGTTATCAAATTTAAGGAGAAGACGAAATGGAACAGATGAGAGAAAAATATGAAAGTTTGTCGGCATTTGTGCTTAAGGATCTGGCGAAGGCAAGAGGAATTAAGGGCGTTTCATCACTGAAAAAGGGACAGATTATTGAAAGAATGCTCGAGGAGGATGCAAAAGAGGTTGAGGAGGCTGAGAAAAACGGTACAGCCGAGGAGCGCGCCAACTCTTTTAAAGAGGATTATGCAGCACTCGACAGTGGAGAAGAGGCAGAAGGCATACTTGAGGTAATGCCGGAGGGCTTTGGATTTATCCGCTGTGATAATTATATGCCGGGAGATCATGATATCTATGTGGCACCTGCGCAGATACGCCGCTTCAATTTAAAGACAGGTGATATCATAAAGGGTAATATGAAGGTGAAGTCTGAGCGTGAGAAATTCCAGGCTCTTTTATACCTGACCACTGTCAACGGATATACACCGGATGTAGCACTGAAGCGTACAAGCTTTGAGGATCTTGTGCCTATATTCCCGAATGAGAGACTGCGTCTCGAGAGACCCGGAGCAAGTGTTGCGATGAGAGTTGTAGATCTCATCTCTCCAATAGGAAAGGGACAGCGAGGCATGATCGTTTCACAGCCTAAGGCCGGAAAGACCACATTACTTAAAGAGGTTGCAAAGTCTGTCACTGTAAACAATCCTGAGATGCATCTTATTATTCTCCTTATTGATGAGAGACCGGAGGAGGTTACAGATATCAAGGAGGCTATAGAGGGGGACAATGTCGAGGTAATCTACTCTACATTTGATGAACTTCCTGAGCATCACAAGAGAGTGTCAGAGATGGTAATAGAGAGAGCAAAGCGCCTTGTAGAGCATGGTAATGATGTCATGATACTCCTTGACAGCATAACAAGGCTTGCAAGAGCTTACAATGTGACAGTTCCACCATCAGGCCGTACACTTTCAGGAGGACTTGATCCTGTAGCGCTTCATATGCCAAAGAGATTTTTCGGAGCAGCACGTAATATGAGAAACGGCGGCAGTCTGACAATACTTGCAACAGCCCTTGTTGATACTGGAAGCAAGATGGATGATGTAGTATTTGAGGAGTTCAAGGGAACAGGAAACATGGAGCTTGTGCTCGACAGAAAGCTTTCCGAGAAGAGAATCTTCCCTGCTATAGATATAGTAAAATCAGGAACAAGGCGTGAGGATCTGCTCCTTGATGAGGATGAGCAGGCAGCAGTCGATAATATGCGTAAAGCCTTCAACGGCATGCGCTCTGATGAGGCTGTTGAGAACGTACTCAACATGTTTGCACATACAAAGAGCAACAAGGAATTTGTTAATCTTGTAAAGAAAAACAGAATTTTATAAAAATGTCTTGCAATTGACAGATTCATATGCTACAATAACTAAGCTGTTTATCGGGATGTAAACGGACGCAACGTGTCGCTCTTGCAGCAAGTATCATATGCGGATCGGGCATACGGGTATAAAGAGTGAAGCTAAAGAAATACGATAAGAATATAAAAGAGGTGAAAATCATGAGAGAAGGAATCCATCCAGATTATTATCAGGCAACTGTTACATGTAACTGTGGTAACACATTCGTTACAGGATCTACAAAGCCGGAGATCCACGTAGAGATTTGCTCAAAGTGCCATCCATTCTACACAGGTCAGCAGAAAGCTAACCAGGCTCGTGGACGTATTGAGCAGTTCAATAAGAAATATGGTATGAAATAGAATCATATAGTTACTTGAAAGGTTGAGGTTGCAATATACCTCAACCTTTTTTGGAATATAGAGAGGTTTTATGAAGTATTCAGGTATTGGCGGTCAGGCTGTCATGGAGGGCGTAATGATGCAGAACAAGGACACATACGCCGTAGCCGTGAGGAGGCCTGACCATGAAATAGATGTCAAGGTGTCAAAGCGTAAGAATTCAAAGGCACTTGATGCAGTTAGAAAGATTCCTATTTTAAGAGGTGTGGTGAGCTTTGTCGATTCGCTTTATTTGGGCATGAGCACACTGATGTATTCAGCGTCATTTTTCGAGGACGAGGATGATGAAGGTACCTTGGCTTCAAAGAAAAAGGAAAAAGAACTCACAGCGGAAGAAAAGAAAAAAAGGGCTGCCAAAGAAAAGAAACAGGAAAATGCCATGCTTGGAGGTACAGTGGTACTGTCAATTGTCATAGCACTCGCGCTGTTTTTTGCATTGCCGTATTTTCTTTCTGGGCTTTTTAAAAAGGTGATAAGCTCACAGATGCTCATAGCGTTCATAGAGGGTGTTATCAGACTGGCAATATTTCTGGGGTATATAGCAATTATATCGATGACACCTGATATTAAGCGCACATTTATGTATCACGGCTCTGAGCATAAATGCATCAACTGCATAGAGCACGGGCTTCCGCTTACAGTGGAAAACGTGAGAAAAAGCTCAAAGCATCACAAGCGCTGCGGCACAAGCTTTCTGCTTATAGTAATGCTCATAAGCATATTATTTTTTATGTTTATCCGTGTGGATTCAAAGCCGCTGCAGTTATTGTTACGACTTGTGCTTATTCCTGTAATCGCAGGGGTATCTTATGAGTTTATCAGACTTGCAGGCAGATATGACAATCCGGTTGTCAACATGCTTAGTGTACCGGGGCTTTTAATGCAGCGAATGACCACAAAGGAGCCGGATGATGAAATGATAGAGGTTGGCATCGCATCGGTTGAGGCCGTGTTTGACTGGAAGAAATGGCAGGAGGAAAACAATGTGTGTGCACATTGACCGCCGGATAGAAGGTATATATGACATATAGAGAAGCAATTTTACTTGGGGAAAGCATATTACAAAAAGTAAAGATAGTTGATGCAAAAAACGATGCATGGCTGCTTTTAGCCATGGCATGCAGGATAGATCACACATATTACTATGTGCATATGGATGAGGAAATGTCGCAGGAGCAGATAAGGGAATATCAAGCATTGCTGAGTAAGCGCGCTGAGCGTATTCCGCTCCAGTACATAGTCGGAGAGCAGGAGTTTATGGGACTCAAATTCCGTGTGAACAGCAATGTGCTCATACCGCGTCAGGATACAGAGACTCTTGTAGAGGAGGCACTCAAGGTGATAGAGCCGGGTATGAGAGTGCTTGATATGTGTACAGGAAGCGGCTGCATAATTATAAGCATCTTAAAGAACACGACTAATGTGGACGGTGCAGCCTGTGATATCTCAAAGCAGGCGCTCAATGTGGCAAAGGAAAACGCAAGGCTTAACGGCGTGTTTGTTGATTTTGAGAGAAGCGATCTGTTTGAGCATGTCGATGAGATGTATGATGTGATAGTATCCAATCCACCATATATAAGAAGCGACGAGATACCGCATCTGATGCCGGAGGTGTCGGTATTTGAGCCGCATGAGGCTCTTGACGGCTCTGAGGATGGACTTTTATTTTACAGGCGCATCATAAAGGATTGCAGGGCAAATCTAAAGCCACAGGGCAGGCTGCTTTTTGAGATAGGCTGTGACCAGGGCAGACAGGTGTCAGAGATGATGCAGTTTGCCGGATTTAGCGATGTGCATGTGATAAAGGACCTGGCGGGAAATGACAGGGTAGTATCGGGAGTGTATGACAGCAAGGAGGAAAAACATGTTTGATAAGTTAGAAGATCTTATACACCATTATGAAGAGCTGATGAATCTGCTCAGCGAGCCGGATGTGGCAAATGATGCAAACAGATTTAAAAAGCTTATGAAGGAGCAGAGTGACCTTGCTCCTATAGTTGAGACATATAAGAAATATAAAGAGTGCAAGCAGAATATCGAGGATTCACTGGCTATTTTGGATGAGGAATCAGATGAAGAGATGAGAGAGCTCGCAAAGGAAGAGCTTAAGGATTCGAAGGAACAGGTGGAGGAGCTTGAGAAGGAGCTTAAAATACTTCTTCTGCCAAAGGACCCTAACGATGACAAGAACGTCATCGTCGAAATCCGTGCCGGTGCAGGCGGAGAGGAAGCAGCACTTTTTGCAGCGGAAATTTACCGTATGTATGTGCACTACGCAGAGAACAGAGGTTGGAAGGTGGAGACACTTGATGCCGATGAGACAGGAATCGGCGGCATGAAGTCGGTTGAATTCATGGTAAAGGGCTCCGGTGCATACTCTATCCTAAAGTATGAGTCGGGAGTACACCGTGTGCAGCGAGTGCCTGAGACAGAGTCGCAGGGACGTATCCAGACCTCTACATGCTCAGTTGCTGTAATGCCTGAGGCAGAGGATGTGGATGTCAAGATTGATGACAAGGATATCCGAATTGACGTAATGCGTGCTTCCGGAAACGGTGGACAGTGTGTCAACACAACAGATTCAGCAGTCCGACTGACACATTATCCAACAGGTATTGTCATCTACAGCCAAACTGAGAAGTCACAGATACAGAACAAGGAAAAGGCTTTTGCACTTCTTCGTACAAAGCTCTATGACATGGAGCTTCAGAAGAAGCAGGATGCAGAGGCAGAGGAGAGACGAAGCCAGATCGGTACAGGAGACCGTGCTGAGAAGATTCGTACCTACAACTTCCCACAGGGACGTGTGACAGATCACAGAATCAATCTGACACTCTATAAGCTTGACAAGATTCTTAACGGAGATATCCAGGAAATAATTGATGCCTGTATCGCAGCCGACCAGGCGAAGAAGTTAAGTAACATGGAGCATGATGCATAAATATTTGGTATAAAAGAGTCTGAGAAAATCAGGCTCTTTTATTTTGTAAACTAATATGATATAATTGTGAATAAATATTTATACAGAAATGAGGAATAATATGAAATCCATTAAGAAAAAACCGATTATGATTTTGCTTATGGCAGCATTAATGGCCACATTCATTGTTGGCTTATGCGCATGCGGCAAAAGCGACAGCAAAAAGGTCGCTTGTGTGGACGATCTGGAGGGCGCAAAAATAGGTGTCCAGCTCGGTACCACAGGAGATATCTATGTATCTGATTATGAGAACGACGGTTCAGGCACCAAGGTAGAGAGATACAACAAGGGTGCTGATGCAGTCCAGGCATTAAAGGTCGGCAAGATTGACTGCGTGGTTATTGATGAGCAGCCGGCACTTGCCTTTGTAAAAGAAAACAAGGGACTTAAGATACTGGACGAGGAGTTTACAAACGAGGACTATGCATTCTGCCTGAAAAAGGGTAATACAGAGCTTCGCGACAAGGTAAACACTGCGCTTGAAAAGCTGCAGCAGGATGGAACAGTTCAGAGCATCATCGACAACTATATCGGCTCTGAAGATCAGGTGGGAAAGACTCCCTACGTGAAGAAGGACATTGACAGGTCAAACGGTACACTTAAGGTAGGAACCAATGCAGAGTTCCCGCCATATGAGTACTATGAGGACAACAAGGTCACAGGAATTGATATGGATATCATGCAGGCCATAGCCGATGAGCTTGGCATGGATATGCAGGTAGAGGATATGCAGTTTGACGCAATCATTGCCGCTGTATCATCAGGCAAGGTGGATGTCGGGGCAGCAGGCTTTACAGTGACAGAGGACAGACAGAAAAATGTTGATTTTACCGATACATATATCACCACAAAGCAGGAGATTATCGTAAAAGACAGCCAGTCGGGTTCTTCAATCGGTATAAAGGAAAAGCTCTATGACAACTTTGTCAAGGACAATCGTTACATGTATATCGTAAAGGGTCTTGGCAATACAATAGTTATCACAATATTTGCCGTAATGCTTGGTATTGTGCTGGGATTTTTAATTGCGATAGTCAGAACCAGCCATGACAGAAACGGCGGTGTTGTGCTTTTAAACGGAATTTGCAAGGCATACCTGACCATCATCAGGGGAACACCTGTCATGATACAGCTTCTTATTATATACTATGTAGTGCTTGCATCTGTGACCAACAAGATACTTGTAGCAGTCATTGCTTTCGGCCTCAACTCAGCTGCATATGTGGCAGAGATTGTGCGTTCAGGAATCATGTCTGTAGATATAGGACAGTTTGAGGCAGGACGAAGCTTAGGACTCAATTACAGACAGACCATGAAGCTTGTTATCATACCGCAGGCTGTCAAAAATATACTTCCGGCGCTGCTTAACGAGTTTATCAGCCTCCTAAAGGAGACATCAATCAGTGGTTATATTGGTATGATGGATCTGACAAAGGGTGGAGATATCATACGAAGCAACACATACGAGGCATTTATACCGCTTATTGCTGTAGCCCTTATTTATCTGGTTATAGTGATGCTTTTAAGCCACGGAGTAAGCAAACTTGAGAGGAGACTGAGAAGCAATGAAAGATAATAACGTGATACTAGAGGTAAAAGACCTGCACAAGAGTTTTGGAGAGCAGGAGGTATTAAAGGGCATAAGCACAGAGGTGAACAGAGGTGATGTAATTGCCATCATCGGGCCGTCAGGCTGTGGAAAGTCTACATTTTTACGCTCCCTCAATTTGCTCGAGACACCTACATCAGGACAAATCCTTTTTGAAGGAACAGACCTGACAGACAAGTCGACAGACATCAATGTGACCAGACAGAAAATCGGCATGGTTTTCCAGCAGTTCAATCTGTTTGCCAACATGACCATAAAGGCAAATATCATGCTCGCACCGGTGAAGCTCGGTGTGATGACGAAGGATGAGGCATCAAATAAGGCAGATGAGCTTCTCACCAGAATAGGTCTCCTCGATAAGGCAGATGCATATCCGGCGCAGCTTTCCGGAGGACAGAAGCAGAGAGTGGCAATTATCCGTTCACTTGCTATGAATCCTGATGTCATACTGTTTGATGAGCCTACATCGGCACTTGACCCTGAGATGGTAGGTGAGGTGCTTTCAGTAATGAAGGAGCTTGCAGAGGCAGGCATGACAATGGTAGTCGTGACTCATGAGATGGGCTTTGCCAGAGAAGTGGCCAACAGAGTGATGTTCATCAATGAGGGTACCATAGCTGAGGAGGGCACACCTGAGGAAGTATTTGGCGCACCAAAGAGTGAGAGATTACAGGAATTTTTGTCAAGAGTGTTATAGGAGACATGAAGCATGGCATCAAAATACTATGCAGTAAAAAAGGGAAAGGTTTCCGGGATATATTTGAACTGGAATGATTGCAAAGCAATGGTTGACGGATATCCTGGAGCAGTGTATAAAAGCTTTAAGACAATAGAAGAGGCAGAAAAATTTATTAACGGAGAGAAAATTATTGCCGGAGAGAAAACTATTACAGGTATGAAATCATCCGGCGAAAATAGTACATATGCGTTTGTGGACGGTTCATTCAATAAAGCAACACACACCTATGGCTATGGAGGCTTTCTTGTGACTGATTATGAAAAATACGTGCTGCAGGGGGCAGATAATGATGCCGAGATGGCCACGATGCGCAACGTAGCCGGAGAGATAAAGGGCGCGGAGGCTGCCGTAAAAAAGGCTATAGAGCTTGGAATTAAGGAACTGGTCATATACTATGACTACATGGGCATAGAGATGTGGGCCACAGGGGCCTGGAAGCGAAACAAGGCAGGCACTATAGCTTATCACGAATACATCATGTCAGTTAAGGATAAAATAAAGCTTACTTTTGTAAAGGTAAAAGGACACTCAGGAGTAGAGGGCAACGAAGAGGCAGATAAGCTTGCAAAGCAGGCTGTGGGGATACTGTAGCAGTTTTCCACATAAAAGAAACAAAAATATAGCATAATAGGAGAAAAAGATGAGCATATTCAATGTAGAACTCAAAAAAGTAGTAGATGACACATATGATATTGAGATAGGCTACAACCTCTCAGACACCCTTGTATCTGACCTGGAAAATGGTCTTGCGGGCAAGATAAAGAAATTTGCAGTGATTACAGATACAAATGTGCGTGATCCTTATGCTCTTCCAATCTGTGAGAAAATAAAGCATGCGGGATACTCAGTGGATTTGTTTGTTTTCCCGGCTGGGGAAAAGAGTAAGTCGCGTGAGACAAAGGCAAAGATAGAGGATGCCATGCTTAAAAAGGGGTACAGAAGAGACTGCTGTATTATTGCAGTCGGTGGCGGTGTGGTAACCGACTTATCAGGCTTTATTGCAGGAACCTACGGCAGAGGAGTGCCGTTTATCAACTATGCAACCACCCTTCTAGCGGCGGCAGATGCATCGGTAGGTGGAAAAACAGCAATTGATACACCTTTTGCTACCAACACCATAGGTCTGTTCAATCAGCCCAAAAAGGTATATATAGACATAGCTGCCTGGAAAACACTGCCACAGCGCCAGATGGCAAGCGGTATGGCAGAGACCATCAAGCACGCATGC
>ERZ779796.112-NODE-112-length-10963-cov-3.50119_pt1 | contig 10963 bp, 14 predicted proteins | sample MGYA00511097_ERZ779796 | MGnify/ENA primary metagenome ERZ779796 (study PRJEB29588, sample SAMEA2154930) | human gut metagenome | biome: human gut; feature: human-associated habitat; material: faeces | place: Denmark | collected 2008/2010 ...
AGTTTTTCGGCGGACGGAAACGAATATCCCCCGCCGGGGAGCTTATCTCCGAAGTTTTCGCAGAGTCTGCCGATTATGCCCTTTATTCGCGGTATATTATTATTCTGAGAGATAATAAACGAGCAGAGCGTCTCCCACTCGTCCTGTTTTAATATTCTTATCCCCGGATACTCCGAGCACGCTGTTTTGAGATTTTCGTCTGCGCTCAGGCGCTTGCATATCGCGGTATAGTCGCGGCCGAGGTCAAAATATTTTATCCATATGTTTTTTATTTCGTCGGGCGTCGTGTTTTCAAAAAATAATCTATCGCCGTCCTGCTTTAATCTGAGCTCGCGGTTCATCGCCACTCCGCTCCAGCTGCCGTCCGCATTCTCGCTCCAGCGAAACGCCTGACCGCAGTCGAGTATCAGCGGCAGGCTGAAACAGCGAAGCCCGGTTATTATGCTTCCGCCGTCCGTCTGCAAAATTTTGTCACAATCCAACTCAAATCCGCTCCTTTTGTTATATAAGCGAAATATATTTAAATTCAAAAGTAAAGAAAATATAACAAATTGTATATATTTTCGACTTTGATTTATCTATCCACATCAGCTTGTCAAGGTTTTTCAAGCGTTTTTGAAGAAGTTATCAACATTTTCCACATAGTTTTCCACATATCACGCGCGAAAGTGTGATTACAGTTCGTATAATCGGCTTTTCTCCGCCCGTCGGTATATTTCACGCCCGAAAAGTCAAAAATAATCAACACATGACATTCGGAGGGCAAGAAAAAATGATAAAAGGTGTGAACCGTCAGGTCATAGAGATAACGCAGACCAAATGCGAATATTTTGAAAAAGTGCTGTTTTTCGTCAAACCCGAATACGCCGCAACGAGCGAGGGCACGCTGCGCGAGCGGGCAGGTCTGATAGCCGACAGCGCGGGTATCCCTCCGGCAAGCAAGCTCAAAAAGAGAAAAATTATCTCCGCGCTGAAATTCGCCTGCTCCGCGCTCGCGGGAGCCGCGGTGACGGCGCTGATATCATTTCTGCTTTAAATAATAGCTGCAAAATCCGTTCATCACGCAGGCGGGACAATTCGGTCTGCGTGCGATGCACACCGCCCTGCCGTGAAGCACGCAGCGGTGGCAGAAATCGTTGCTCTTTTTAGGATCGAGCAGAGCTTTCAGCTCTTTTTCTACTTTTGCCGGGTCTTTTGTGTCAACGAGCCCCAGCAAATTTGTTATTCTGATAAGATGCGTGTCCGCAACAACTGCCGGCTTGCCGTAGACGTCGCCGACTATTAAATTCGCGGTCTTTCTGCCGACTCCCGGGAGCTTGATAAGTTCTTCGATGGTATCAGGCACTTTTGAATCATATTTTTCAATGAGCATCCGGCTCATCGAAACTATGTCGTTCGCCTTTGCGCGGAAAAAGCCGCAGGGGTGGACTATCTCCTCGACCTCGGCAACATCGGCGAAAGCGAGGCTTTCGAGCGTCGGAAAACGCTCAAAGAGCACTGGCGTTACGAGATTTACGCGCGCGTCGGTACACTGAGCCGAGAGTCTGACCGCTATCAGCAGGCGATAGGGCTCCTTTTCTTCAAGCGAACACAGAGCATCCGGATATTCTTTTTCGAGCGCCGCCACAGCGAGGGCGGCCTTTTGCTTTTTTGTCATAGCTTACCTCTTCGGGATTATCTCTATCCAATAGCCGTCCGGGTCAGAGATAAAATATATCCCCATGCCCTCGTTTATATAGCAGACGCAGTCCATTTCTTTATGCTTTTTGAGCGAGGCCTCGTAGTCGTCCGCAGTCAGCGCGAGATGAAATTCACATTCGCCCAAATCATATGCCTCAGGGTGATATCGGGTGATCTTTGAGACAGGTGAGCTCAAGAGAAAAAGTGCCGCTGCCGTCGCCCATGAAAACTATTGTAAAAGAGCCGTCCGACGCTTCTTTGCGGCGAATCTCTTTGAGTCCGAGAGCTTCGTTATAGAATTTTATGCTCTCGTCGAGATTTTTTACATTGAAGTTAAAATGATTGAATTTGTATTCCATGCTGCACCTCAGTATTTATAAGTCAGTCCGAAAAGCTCGGTTTCGTTCTTTTTGTCGTTTTTATATATCTCTTTACGCACGGTTATCATGCCGAGCGTGATATAGCCGAGCTTATGATAGAGCGCGAGCGCAGCTTTGTTATCGGGCGAAGCTTCGAGGCAGATCGAAGTATAGCCTCTGTGCGATTTTATTTTATCTTCCGCAAGCCCGATAACGCGCGTTGCGATTCCCTGTCCGCGTCTTGTTTCGTCAACATAGATATCTTCTATCCACGCGGTGTTGCCCGTGCGGTAATTTATATGGACAAAGCCGACTGTGTCTTTTTCGTCAACTATCACAAATAATTCGCCGTTTCCGTTGGTCCACTCTTTGAGCGTCTTTTTCGCCGCTTTCATTCGGCTCTCGTCGGGCTTGTCAGTGCCGAAATGCAGACCCGCGCTGAATCCGAAGTACCGCGCTATTCTCTCAACGGTCTCGTCTTTGTATTTTCCGCCGAATTTCTTGAGCTTTGTCATGATAAGACTTCCTTTCTTATACATATTTTTATTATATCATACTTGTTTACCCATGAAAAGCAGAAAACATTGCTTATAAAACAAATCGGAGGAATATTGCCGGAAGATGTAAATATCTGTTTATAAATCAGGCTTTTAAAAAATCAAATCTTTGCTGTTCTGTTTTCAAGGTAACTTAAATCCGACAAAATAAATTCGGCTACTAAAAAGCTTTCTTTGTTTAATTTTCAAGGTAACCTGAAAACGGCAAAATAAATTCAGAAGTGTAAAGCAGGCTTTCACTGTTCAATTTTCAAGGTAACTTATACAAAACCAGGAAAACAAAAAATTTTGCATATTATTATAGTATATAGCACTTGTAATTGATTCAAATATATATTATAATATCTTAGTAACCTGATAAGCATCTTAAGCGAGGCTTTGTTTTGGTCATGTGGCGTGGCGGGTCCTGTGCGGCGGGGCGCCGTGAACCATGTCAGGCGGGGAACCGAGCAGCATTAAGCGGTCTGCACTGTGCGCCACAGTCCGCCTGCCCGCCGCATGACCAAGATAAAGGCTCGTTTTTGTTTTTATCAAAAAGTATTTTTAAAGGACGGTCTGTTATGTACCGCGTGCTCTACAGAAAATGGCGTCCGCAGACTTTTGAAGAGGTCTACGGTCAGCCCCATATAACCGCAACGCTCAAGAATGAGCTCGTCAGCGGAAGGGTCGCCCACGCCTATCTGTTAACCGGCTCTAGACGCCGCTTCAAACAACGGCGTTGACAATATCCGCGATCTTCGAGACGAGGCAAACTTTACGCCTGTCAAAGCGAAGTACAGAGTCTATATTATAGACGAGGTGCATATGCTCTCGACCGGCGCGTTCAACGCTCTTCTGAAAATTCTCGAAGAGCCGCCGGAGCATGTTATATTTATCCTCGCTACTACCGAAGTCCATAAGCTCCCCGCGACTATTCTTTCGCGCTGCCAGAGATTTGACTTCAAGAGAATAACACCCGAAGATATCTGCGCGAGACTCCAATATGTCGCCGAGCATGAGAATATCACTCTCGACGAAGACGCCGCCGCGCTGATAGCAAAATTTGCAGACGGAGGAATAATCAATGAACTGCACATGAACTCCTGCGATATGGAGCGTCTCTGCTCCGAGTTCATGTTCCACCTGCGCGACCTGATGATAGTCAAAACGGTCAAAAATGCGGACAGCATTCTGATAGCTACAGACGATGAACTGAAATCTCTGAAAGCTCTCGCGGAAAAACTGCCGCTCGAAGAGCTGCTCTATGATTTAAATATTATCGAAGACACATTCTCGCAGATAAAGCGCTCGTCTAATAAGAGAATACCTCTCGAAATGGCGTTCGTGAAGCTCTGCTCCGAGTCGCTTGATTCGGAGAACGACGGTCTGCTCAGAAGAATATCCGAGGCTTCCGGCAATTTCACGGCGGCAAGCAGTGCTGTGCCCGTTGAAAATAAGCCGAAAGCTCCCGAACAAATAAAAACAGCCGTTCCCGAGCCTCGTCCGCAAACAAAAGCGGAAGAAGTGAAAAAAGCTCCCGAGCCGCAGAAAGCTGATATAAAAGAAAAGGCTCACGAGCCGAAAACGGAAGCTCCTATTGAACATCACGCTCCCGCGCCCTCACCCGAGGGCACGAACGGCGAGACAATTCAGTTCTCACGCTGGGCAGAGGTCATGGACGAGCTTCAGAAAGTCGATGCGCCGCTCCACGGAATACTAAACGTCTTATAAAGAGCGAGAATCCCGCGCTCTCGTCTTTCATAAAGCAGGACACCCACGCAGTGCTCTTAATGAAAGCGATTTTCGCAGTCACCGGCAAACGGTATAAAATAGGTCTTTATAAAGCCCCCGAACAGCACAGCGGCAAAGACCCGCTCGAAGGGCTTATAAAAAAAATAAACGATTTCAAAAACAGTTGAAGTAAGGAGAAATAATCATGAAAGCAAGAATCCCCGGCGCTCAGCAGGGCGGCAGTGCAAATATGATGAAGAAAATTCAGGAGATGCAGGAGGAGATGGCACGCGTCCAGCAGGAGGTCGAAGAGACCGAGTTCACGGCCATCGCCGGGGGGCCAGCGCAGGCGGCGGAGCTGTTGAAGTGACCGTCAACGGACGCCACGAGGCTGTTTCCATCAAGATGGCTCCCGAGATAATCGACCCCGAAGAGCCGGAGATGCTCGAGGATCTGATAATCGCCGCTTTCAACGAGAGCGTGCGCAAGGCTAACGACGCTATGGAGCAGGGCATGGAGCGCGCCAAGGGCGGACTTTCCATCCCCGGACTTTTCTGATATGGCGCAGAACAATGCCGCTCCGCTCGCGAGATTGATAGAACAGTTTGAACGCCTGCCGGGAATCGGCAGAAAAAACGCCCAAAGGCTCGCCTATCACATTCTTTCGATGACGGACGAGCAGGCAAAAGAATTTGCCGACACGATAGTTGAGGCGAAGACAAAAATTCACCGCTGCCCAATATGCTGTGACTTAACCGACGCGGAGCTCTGTTCGATATGCAAGAGCCCGTCGAGGGACAAGAGCGTTATCTGCGTTGTCGAAGACCCGAAAGCGGTCATGGCTATCGAGCGCACGCACGAATTCGGTGGAGTATATCACGTTCTCCACGGGCTGATATCCCCGATGAACGGAGTCGGTCCGGACGATCTCTGCATAAAAGAGCTTGTCAACAGACTTGGCGACGGCGAAGTAAAAGAGCTTATCATGGCGACCAATCCTACAGCCGAGGGCGATGTCACAGCTCTGTTTATCTCAAGGCTTGTAAAGCCGCTCGGAGTGAAAGTATCGCGCCTTGCTTACGGAATCCCCGTCGGCGCGGATCTTGAATATGCCGATAATTTCACTCTCACAAAGGCTATCGAGGGCAGAAAAGAGCTCTGATAAAAAGAAAAGTTTTCCACATTCTTTTAGTTTTCCACATACCGGTTTTCCACATTTTCCACATCGGTGTTTTTAAGTGTGTGGAAAAGTAAAATCTTTCCTCATCAGATGTGGAAAACTCAAAATCGCGGTTTCATTGACAGTAAAGGGACAGAGGCACTTTTCCTCACTTTCAACACCCTCTACTACTACTACTAAATATAATATTTATTTATTCACAGACAGGGAGGATCTTTCATGAAATTTGTTTGCGGCACGGCGGAGCTCTCCGAGGCTTGCCTCAACGTGCAGAGAGCAGTATCGACCAAAACGTCGATACCCGCAGTAGAAGGTATTCTCATAAAAGCAGTCAGCGGTCAGCTTATTCTCACTGGCTATGACCTTGAAATCGGCTCGATAATTATCAACGCCCGCATTCTCTGCGACATTATGCGCAAGCTCCCCGGCGAGAGCGTGCGCTTTGAGTCCGATGCGAGACTTCTTGCAAGCATCGTCAGCGGCAACGCAAAATATTCGCTTATCGGCATGAGCGCTGAGGAATATCCCGAGCTCCCGTCAGTCTCCGGCGGATATCCTATTGTTATCAATCAGGGCGTTTTAAAAGATATGGTCAGGCAGACTATATTCGCCGTCGCAGTTAACGACAGCAAGGTTGTTCACACAGGCGTCAAGTTTGATATCAGCGGCAATATACTGAAGCTCATTGCAATCGACGGATTCAGACTAGCCGTCAGAAAAGAGAATATAGATTATTCCGGCGATGATATCTCATTTATCGTCCCCGCGAAGACGCTTTCTGAAATAATGAAATTGATGAACGACGATGACGGAACTATCTCGCTCGGAGTCGGCAAGAGACATATTGTCTTTGAAATCGGCTCTTACAGCGTCGTTTCGAGACTTCTTGAGGGCGAATTTTTAAATTACGAATCCGCTATTCCGCCCAAATGCACAACAAGAGTCAGAGTCAACACCCGCGATATGATAAATTCGATCGACCGCGCGTCGCTCATTATCAGCGAGAAGTACAAGAGCCCCATCAAGTGCGTTTTCGCCGACAATATGATAAGACTTTCGAGCGTCACCTCGCTCGGTACTGCGAGCGACAGCGTTTCGGCCGAGATAGACGGCGACGATGTTGAAATAGGTTTCAATAATAAGTATTTGACCGACGCTCTGCGCGTTGCGGATACAGACGAAGTCAATTTCAAGCTCAACGGCCCCGTCTCGCCGATAATAATCCTTCCGCCCGAGGGCGACAGCTTCCTGTTCCTCGTGCTGCCCGTTAGAATAAAGACTGAGTAAGAAGGATAGAAATGATTAAAAAACTCAAAGTCAGAATAAAAGAGAAACCGGTCACGGAGAAAAAGATAGACACCGAGTTTATCCGCCTCGACGCTTTTCTGAAGCTCTGCGATGCAGTTGTGACCGGCGGACACGCAAAGTTCGTTATCCAGGACGGAGAAGTGAAAGTCAACGGCGAAGTCTGCACTTCGCGCGGCAAGAAGCTCCGTCCGGGAGATACGGCTGAGTTTGAACATAAAATATACAAAGTTATCTGATATGTATGTAACACAGCACAATGCAAAAGACTTCCGCAATCTTGAAAATGCAGTAATTTCGCCAGACAGGTCTATAAATATAATTTTCGGCGAAAACGGACAGGGTAAGACGAATCTCATTGAGAGCATTTGGCTCTTTACCGGTTGCCACAGCTTCAGGACAAGGAAAAATTCCCAGCTTATACGCGAGAACTGCGAGCGCAGTATGCTCGATATAAGCTTTTTTGCATTTGACAGAGATCAGACGGCTCGGCTCGAACTGACGGATAAAAAGAATGTGTGGATAAACGGCGTTCATAAAGACACTCCGCGAAGACTCATCGGTGAGTTCCCGGCTGTGCTGTTTTCCCCGGCAACGCTGTCTATAGTCCAGGACGGACCCGGTGAGCGCAGAAAGTTTATAGACATAGCTATAAGCCTTGTCAAGCCCAACTACGCAGGGATACTTTCAAAATATATCAAAACTCTCTCCGAGCGCAACGCGCTGCTGCGTCAGGCTGCGGCGAGCGGGAATATAAGCTCCGATATGTTTTTCTCATGGGACGCACAGTTGTCCGCTCTCGGAGCAAAAATACTTCGCTACCGCTTTGAATATCTCGACATGATAAAAAAGCAGGCTGCGGAAAATTATTCAGGAATAACCGCCGGGCGCGAAAAGTTGACGGTCAGATATGATAAATTCTCCAAAGATACTGCAATCGGCGGCGCAGACCATGCTCGACGAGCTCGAAAAAAGCCGCGAGACCGATATCCGACGCCAGTTTACAGGCACAGGCCCGCACAAAGACGATCTTTCATTTTTTATAAACAATAGAAATGCCCGCATCTACGGCTCGCAGGGTCAGCAGAGATCCTGTGCCCTCTCGCTAAAATTAGCCGAGGCGGACATACTCGAAAAAATCACGGACGAAAGCCCGATAATCCTGCTCGACGATGTTATGAGCGAGCTTGACGACGGGCGTCAGGAACTGCTGCTTGAACGCCTCGGAAAGAGGCAAGTTTTCATAACTTGCTGCGATCCGTCCCAGCTGCTGCGGCTGCAGAAGGGTAAAGCGTTTGAGATGACGGACGGCAGTATAAATGAAATATGAGGAGGGAGACTGATGTATCTTCATCTCGGCCAGGACAAGGTCGTGAGCATGGACGAGATAGTCGGAATATTTGACCTCGACACTTCGACTGTTTCAAAAGCCACGCGCGACTATCTCGCGAAGGCCGAAAAGGACGGCTGCGTTACGAATGTCTGCACCGATCTTCCGAAATCTTTTATAGTCTGCATCGGCAGAGACCAAAAAACGCACGTCTATATTTCACAGATATCGTCGTCAACGCTGCTCAAACGCACGGAGTATGTTGACAGTCTTTCAAATATCTGAGTGAGGGGATAACAAATGAAAAAGAGGAACACCGGAATTAACCTCTTTAAGCTGTTTTCCATGTTCATGATAGCCTTGCTTCATGTTCTTGGAATGGGCGGGATAATCGGAGCTGCCGCGGGAACAAGCAGCTACTATCCGGTTTATCTCATGCAGAATGCGGCATTTTGCGCGGTCAACTGCTACGCACTCGTCAGCGGGTATCTTATGCTCGGCAAAAAGATAAAGCCGTCGAGGATAACAGAATTGTGGTTCGAGATATTTTTCTACAGCGTCGGTCTGTCTGCGATTATGATATCAATCTACCGCGAATTTTTCAGCGCACAGAATATAGTCTATGCACTGACTCCGATAATTTCAAATCAGTATTGGTACATGACCGCGTATTTTCTGATGTATTTATTCATCCCGATGATGAACAAATTCGCAGAGGCGGCAGATAAGAAGAGCTTCACTGCAGTTATAGCTGTTATTCTGCTTCTGACAACGGGTTCGTTTATAATCGGAAAAGACGGATTTAAATTTTCCGAGGGCTACAGCCCGATATGGCTCATGGTCATGTATCTTGTCGGCGCGTATATGAAAAAATTCGGTGTCGGCGCGAAGATGAAAAGGTACAGTGCACTGTTATTTTATATAATCTCCGTCGGATGCAATTTTGCGCTAAATATATTTTTAAAAGATCCGATGAAAAAGATATTTACAGACGACACGGTGAACTACCTGACATATACCTCGCCTTTTGTGGTCTTGTCCGCAATCTTCCTTTTCATATTCTTCTCGAAGCTGAAATTCGGAAAGAAAACGGAGAAGTTTATAAATTATATAACCCCCGCCGCTCTCGGAGTTTATCTGATACATACTCACCCGCTCGTGTTCAATAAGCTGATGAAAGATATCGCGATGCCGCTTGTCAATTACGGCACGGCGGCGATGATTTTCGGCTCGATTGCAATGGCGCTCGCTGTATTTATAATATGTATAGTAATAGACCTTCTGAGAATACAGCTTTTCAAGCTGATAAGAATAAATGCGCTGTGTAAAAAGCTCGACGAAGTGTTTAACAGCAAAAAGAGGAAAAACATTGAAATCGAAGAGTCGGCAATTGAAGCGGGACAGATTGAAGAAACAATAAATATATAAAATTAAAGCCGGAAGATTTTTTCTTCCGACTTATAACATTTCGATAAACCTAATTTTTTGGGCTTCGCAGGAATCAAAATCAATGCATCCTTTGTGTAAAAGGAGTGGCGTGGAGTGCCGAGGGATTGTTTTGAATAAGTTGAAAATTTTCAAAATTGCTGTTTTTTTGAACTTTCATACAACAACCCCTCAGTCACGGCTTCGCCGTGACAGCTCCCCTTACACAGGTGAGCCTTGAGACCATGCAATAATAGGTTTTTTGACAGACTAAAAGCCGGAAGAAAAATCTTCCGGCTTAATTTATTTGATTTTCAGCAGCAGCTTCGCCATTTTTCTTCCGAAGTGTTTGCGGTAGATATCGAGATATTCGTATTTGTCGAACTCGCCGTCGCCTTTTATGAGAATCTCCATCGGAACTCCGGCGAGAGATATCTCCGTCCCCGTCTCGCGAAGTCCGCAGCGAAGATAAAATTCCTTTCTGCGAACAGTCATCGGCTTGTTTTCGTCCGGTTTTTCTATTTCGAGCAGGAGATTGCGGCGCGGGAAAGTCTCGCACAGAGCGGGAATGATTTTTGAACCCAGTCCCTGACCGCGCTTGTTGCCGTCAACGGCGAGGTACATCAGAAGCACCGATTTGCTGCCCGTGCAGGTTATCGCGAGAGCGCAGGGTTCGCCGTTTTCATATGCGGCGAACATTTTTATTATATTATTTTTTTGTAATTTTAGCAGCCTTGAAAAAGGCATTCTCTCTCTTATCGGAAAAGCTTCTTTATATAGCTTTTTTACATAATTTACATCTATTTTAGAAACTTCGCGTAGTACCATTTTATATTACCTCAGTGAATGAATTTCATTATCAGCTCCGCTATGAACACGGCGGCGCAGGACGCGGCGGCGACGGTCAGCAGACCAGAGAAAAGAATTTATGAATCTGTTTTCTATCTTTTTCTTGACCAAGACGAGCGGGAGCATCCTGACGAGATATGTAACTCCCGCCATGACGGCAAGACCCGAGAAAAACTGAATATAGTTATTCATCGGCGCTCACCTCCTCTGTCTGCTCCTCTTTTATCGTGGCACGAGCGCAAACAGCACGCTCGCCGCAACGGCGCAGATAATTATAGCGAATCCGCTCGGCACTTTTGAGAGCACGGGAATAAATTTAAATGCACAGCTCAGAGCGATTGCCGTCAAAATGCAGAGCAGAGTCGGCAGGCTCTTTTTCGCTGGCGGGACTATTATCGCTATAAACATTCCATATATCGCGATTCCGAGGGCGGAGACGAGCATTGCGGGCAGGATATTTCCGGCGACAGCACCCAGGAGAGTACCGAGGCTCCAGCCGAGATAGGGAGTTAGAGTCAATCCATAGAGATATTTTCTGCCGAGCGGCGCGCCTTTTGAGATAGCGACC
>ERZ779796.116-NODE-116-length-10869-cov-3.66109_pt1 | contig 10869 bp, 9 predicted proteins | sample MGYA00511097_ERZ779796 | MGnify/ENA primary metagenome ERZ779796 (study PRJEB29588, sample SAMEA2154930) | human gut metagenome | biome: human gut; feature: human-associated habitat; material: faeces | place: Denmark | collected 2008/2010 ...
TCTTTTATTCCCATAATAACCCCACAGCTCTCTAAAGGTATCCTCTCCCTCGCCAATCATCACACCGTCTATGTATGGATTTTCCCGCAGAAATGCCTCCACCTCGTAAGACACCTCAGGGCCTCCAACCCATATCGGCACTGACGGACAAAGCTTTTTATACTCGCGTGCAATATCAGTCACATAATCAATATTCCATATATAGCACGAAAAACAAAGTACGTCGGGCTTTCTCTTGTAAAGCTCCTCAAGAATGTAATCCTTTTGATTGTTTATCGTGTATTCCGCAAGCTCCACAGCATCCCTGTACTCCCCGGCACAGGCGCGCAGTGAGTAAACTGCGAGGTTTGAATGTATGTATTTTGCATTTATTGCTGTCAGTAAAATATTCATGATTTCTCCTTAAAAAATAACCCTTGAATGTAGACTTTATGCCACATTCAAAGGTCTGCTTCGTATTATTGCAGCATCGACATATTAACAAGCCTGTCGTACATGCCGCTTGCAAACAGCACCATCATGCCAATCGTGCAGATGACCGACAGTACAAAACCTATTATCGATGTAATCATACCGGCAGTTGCTATTGCATTGTTATACTGCTTTGCCCTTTTTGACATTTTGGAAGCAAGCATGCCGACAATTCCAAGTCCCATCAGATATCCAAAAAACGAGAAAATAATACTGCAAATACCAAGCACCAGTGAAACAACTGCAAGCTTAGCGCCCTCCCTCTCGTCATCTATGATAGTCTCATTATTGTAGAGCATCTCAAGACGGATACGCCTTGATTTACGCAGCATAACAAGCATAGGAATACCGAGCACGATAAAAGCGACACAGTTCATTGCCGAAAACTCATTAATCCTGTCGGCCACTCCTCCTCCCTCAAATATTCCAGATGATAAAAGTCCTCCCATATCTACAACAGTATGGAAAATGGCAAGCATCCAGAAATTGCGTGTAGAAGCGTATATCATGCAAAACAGCACGCCCATGAGTCCTGCTGAAATCACCTGTATCAGACAACTGCTGAACTTAACCCCTGCGCCCATATTGGAAAAATGCATCAATCCAAACAGTACGCCTCCCAAAACTACGGCTCCTGTGATTCCACCTTTCGTCTTTGGAAAAGCTCTCAGCAGCAGATTAAACACCACGCCTCTGAACACCAGCTCCTCAACGAGTCCTACAAGGCAGACCGCGATAAAGAAAAAGATAATGTTGTAAAATGCCTTCACATCACCATGCTCACTCAAAAAGCACAAATAAATGCCTGAAACAACAACATACAGACAATACACTATGAAAAAACCGCCTGTGTATAAGCTTCTTGTCCATCCTGCTGCATTTTCCTTAAAGATATCCCACAGCCCGAATATATATGTGATGCCAAGAAAAATAACTAAAACAACAGTCTCCACAATAGCCTGCAGCATATAGTCATCCGCCTCTTCCATGCCCGGAATCAGTCCCAGCACTTTTCCGCTCCACTGCAAGGGTGCAATGAAAATAAAAACTGCAAGAATGGCAAATATTATATTTGCCGGTGCCGAAAGGTTTCTCAATTTCTGTTTCATAACTTTAAATCTCCTCATTTGCGTTTAATTTGATATGAAAATATTCTATAGCATTTACTTTGACATTGCAAGCAAAGGATTTCATACTTCAATGGACAGCAAAAAAGCCCTGTCCTTACGAACAGAGCCCTATTCATTATGTTGCACTTACAAGCCTTACTATCACATCAATTCCAGCCGCCCAAAAGAGTATCGCCCCCACGATATATACCTTTGTCTTCTGCTCGAAACCGAAATGATATCCTGTGTAAATGCCTGCCACTATACAGATGACAGTGAGCAGCGCCACCATTATCATAATAGTGAAAAGTCCGGTACCAAGAAAGCCGAATGCTATTCCTGCAAGAACCGTATAAAATGCGGTGATTCCTGCTATCCTTATCACTCTTTTCATGTCAAGCTGTGCCTGACAATGCTCCTCAATCCTTTCGTTTCTTATAGCCTTTCCTATAAGCCTGATCCCCAGTCCTATCAATATTCCGATAGAAATTATCTCTCCTAAAAGTGCTTCATCCTTCACCGAGTATTTCCCATTAAGAAAGCTTGACAGGAAATACCCGATGTACATTGCTAACAACTGGCAAACTGCAACTATGAAGCAAATGGCTGTAAGCTGTTTCTTATTTACTTTCTGGATCAGGGATCCCTGACATTCCATCGCAACGAAAATCTCCAGTGAGCTTCCCGCCACGATTAACAGATATTCTATCCAGCCCATTTTTGCCTCCCCCTAATGTACAAACATCCTTTAATTAATTATTTGTCGCTATCTGCCTTAGCATCTATTGAAGCTAATTTATATATGAACTTAACGCTGCCCGTCTGTCCATCAGCGATTGCTGAGTATGTCTGATATTCCTCACCTGCGTCAATTACTGCCTGAAGCTTGTCGGTGAATGGCTTTAAGTCACCGTTGTATGCGTCGAGAATCTTGTTGATTCCTTCCTCATTGAACTGTACCATACCGTCTGCAAGTGTGTGTGCACCCTCTGAAAGTGTCTTAGAGCCTGTTGTGAGCTGGTCAACACCTGAAACTATCTGATTTGTTCCATCTGCAAGCTGTGAGGCTCCGCTGTTGAGCTGTGCGTTATTTGCTACAAGTGTGTTTGAGCCGTCTACAAGCTGCTTGATACCACTTGTGAGAGTTGGTACTGAGTTCATGAGTGACTGTGTTCCGGCTGAAAGCTGGCTTGCTCCGGCATTGAGTGCTGTTGCTCCGGCATTTAATGTATCGTTGTTTGCAACTAATGTATTTGAGCCATCCACAAGCTGCTTGATTCCACTTGTAAGCGCCGGTACTGAGTTCATGAGTGATTGTGTTCCGGCTGAAAGCTGGCTTGCTCCGGCATTGAGTGCTGTTGCTCCGACATTAAGTGTATCATTGTTTTTAACTAACTCGTTTGAACCATTTACAAGGCTGGTGATTCCTTTTGTCAGCTCTGGTAATTTATCTGCAAGACTTTGTGTGCCTGTCTGAAGCTCTGTAGCTCCTGTTGCAAGCTGTGTAGTTCCTTTTGCTAAATCAGAAGCTCCGCTTGACAACTCAGATGCTCCATCTGACAACTGTCCTAAACCAGCATCTAATGATGACGCACCATCTGATACCTTTGCTGAGCCATCCTTTAAAGCTTGCACTGTGGAAGCACTGTCTGTTATACTTTGGTTCACGGCAGAATATACTGATACAGCACCTTTTCCCTGAGACAGACCAACAAGTATCTGATTATAAGTTGCAGATGGATTCTGATTCTGCATATTAGTCAAAGCATCTATTATATCTCTTGCATTGTTTACTGCTGCATCCGCTGCTGCTGATACATTGTCTGCTGTAATCTTATCTGTATCAATATATCCAAGAGTTTTAAATAATGTTCCGACATTTAATTCATTCAGTGGTTCCAGAGTTTTATTTATATTGGTTTTGATTGTTTCAGGCATATCTGATAAAGATTGTGTCAACTGACCAACTCCTTCATCAACCTGCTTTGCTCCTGCTGCAAGAGAATCAGCTCCTGTTTTTGCCGTATCAATACTTGTCTTTAGCTGTGCTGCACCTGCAGATACTCCTGCTGCGCCCTTGTTTGCAGCATTAATACCATCCGAAAGCGTTTTTGCCCCATCATTAAGGCTGGTCACACCTGTTGCAAGACTTCCTGTGTTGTCATTAAGCTGGTTCAAGCCTGTATTTAACTGACTTGCTCCATCCGTATATGATTTCAAGCCATCCTTAAGTGTTGCACTTCCACTTGCAAGTTGGCCTGCTCCGCTATTAAGCTTATCTGCTCCATCAACTAATGCACCTGTACTGTTTCCAAGTGTATTCAGTCCACCATTGAGTGTGCTGGCTCCATCCGTATATGATTTCAAACCATCCTTAAGTGTTGCACTTCCGCTTGCAAGCTGTCCTGCTCCACTATTAAGCTTATCTGCTCCTGACACAAGGGCTCCTGTGCTGTTTCCAAGTGTATTCAGTCCACCACTTAATGTACTAACACCATCAGTATATGTCTTAAGTCCACTCTGCAGTGTGCCAACTCCTGATGCGAATGTGCCGAGCTTGCTCTGCAATGTTGAAAGTCCGTCAGCAAGTGTGTCAGTACCCTCTGCCAGTGTCTTTGAACCATCCTGAAGCTGTGTTGAGGCATCCTTTAAGTCATTTATCATGTCATCGAGGTCTGATGTGTCAATTCCGTCTGTGCTTACATAATCAGATGCGTTTACCACGAAGGTCATGGCTGCAGGCATTGAGAAATTCTCCACATCTGCTGTCATTTCCATGTATTCAGGGATATTTACATCGCCATCAAGATCTCCGTCCTTGATTCCGAGGCTGTCCTTTAAGCCCGGAAGTGCATAGCCGAGCACTACGCTTGATGAGTCGCTTACCTCAGCCTTGCCGTTTGTCACTTCGATATTCTCGAAGCCATCACCGAGTACAAGTCCTGTTATTGCTGCAAATGGTACGGAAACTGTCTGCTTCTCACCGTTTACTGTCTCTGTATATGATGTGGTGTTTGTGTAGTCAAAACGGATTTTGACCTTTCCTGATTTTCCCGCAAGGTCCTCAGGTGAGATTTCTTTTCCATCGAGGTAGTATGTAACCTTCTGTGTTACAGGTGGCTCCTCTGTTGCTGTGCCCTGATAGTAAATGTCCTTGCCACCGGCCTGCCAGGTGAGCTTGTCACCGCTTTGTGTGAATTTTTCCTTGCCCTTTACGTTCTCGATATCTGAAAGGTTTGAAGCATCATCCAAGGTATCCTTTTTATCTTTATTTTTAAGGTGATCTACTACGATTGTTTTGTTTACGTTGCCGTTTGCATCTGAGATGAGGTATACGCTCTCGTCCTTGTCTGCATCGTTATCCTTTAATGATACGCTGTCCATGAGCTTATCTGCTATGTCATCAGCATCCTTGCTGCTTCCTGTTGTGCTGTCTGCCTCGGCTGTGACTGCAGTGCTGTTCTTCTCTGCAAAAACCGCTGTTGCTCCGATTCCTGTACCTACAAGTGCTATTGTGAGGACTCCGGCTACAACACGGACAATATATTTACTTTTTAACTTTTCTTTCAATTCTGGTAATTTCATGTCTTATTCCTCCCGATTTTGTTTTTGAGGTCATATTTTTATGTTATGAGGGTCAAAAAGTATTTTATCCCTCATTTATGATTAATCAGATTACTAAGCTGTCAGGTTCTTGTTTTTAAAGCCTGCGCTTGTGGCACATATTACTTTGTCAAAAATCATAAACATTGACGGAAGTATAAATACTACTACAAACATACTGATGATTGCGCCTCGTGCAAGCAATATACAGATAGAACTGATCATATCAATGTTTGAATAAAGTCCTACACCAAAGGTTGCGGCGAAGAAACAGAGTGCACTGACAATAACTGAGTTTGTCGAATCTGCAAGTGCCTTTGTGATTGCCGGCTTTTTGTCCATTCCGGTGTATCTGTTCTTTCTGTACTTTGTGGTCATAAGTATCGCATAGTCAACCGTTGCACCAAGCTGTATGGTTCCGATTACGATGCTCGCGATAAACGGAAGCTTCGTTCCTGTAAATCCCGGAATTCCCATGTTTACAAAGATTGCAAACTCGATGACCGCTACAAGTATGATTGGAAGCGATACCGATTTGAATACTACGAGGATGATAAGGAATATCAATACGATTGATACTGCACTTACACGCTTGAAGTCTGTATCTGTGATAGTGATAAGATCCTTTGTACAAGGTGCCTCACCGATAAGCATTGCGTCCTCGCTGTAATTCTTTACTATCTTTTTAATCTCTGTAATCTGGTTGTTTACCTCATCAGATGCTGTCGCATATTTTGATGAAACAAGCATCATCTGGTAATCACCGTTTTTGAATATCTCCTTTGCCTCATCCGGCACCATATCATCCGGTATTGTAGGTCCAAGTATTGAGTCAAGTGATACCGCAAGCTTTACTCCATCGACCTTCTTGATATCATCTATCATGCTTATGCTGTCTGCCTTTGACATATCGCTCGGCGCGATGATGATATGTGTGGCACCCATAGCATACTCCTTGTCGAGTCTTTCATTGGCCTGCTTACTGTATGCACTGTCAGGCATGGTTCCTGCAAGGTCATAGTAGACCTGATCATGAGTGTATCCGTATATTGCCGGGATGAGCACTACGATGAAAATCACTGCAAGTATCTTATAATGATTTGTTACCCAGCTTGCAATCCTGGAAACATCCGGCATAAGAATCTTGTGCTTTGTCTTCTCGATTGCCTTATCACATGCAAGAATCAGTGCAGGGAGAATTGTTACACATCCGATAACTCCGAATACAACGCCCTTTGCCATTACGATTCCCAGGTCAAGTCCAAGTGTAAAGCTCATGAAGCAGAGGGCTACGAAGCCTGCGATTGTTGTAATTGAGCTTCCTGTTACTGAGACAATTGTGTGGGAAATGGCATGTGCCATGGCTCGCTTCTTGTCTCCGTCATATCTGTCTATCTGCTCCTGATAGCTGTGCCAGAGGAAAATCGAGTAATCCATTGTTACGGCGAGCTGCAATACTGCTGTCAGTGCCAGTGTCAGGTATGAAATCTGTCCCTGTATAAAGTTTGTTCCCAGGTTATAGATAATAGCCATTCCTATGCTTAGGAGGAATAACATCGGAACAATTATTGAATCCATTGTAATTCCCATGACAAGCATTGAAAGCAATGCTGCTATGATGACATATATAGGAGCCTGCTGCATAACAAGTGTCTTTGTATCTGCGTTGACCGCTGCCATTCCTGCTACGAAGCAGTGGTTTTTCACCATCTTATCCATCTTGTTGACGGCTTCCATTGTCTCATCCGAACCCATTGTGTCACTGTAGGTGACAAGCATGAGCTGGCTGTTTGCATCCTTGTTGTTGAATGCGTCGTACACCTCATCCGGAATTGCCTCTCTTGGCAATGTGGAATCAGCGATTGTTCCGTACCAGATGACATCATTTACACCCTTAAGGTCCTCTATGTCATCTGCCAGAGTCTCTATGTCCTGATCCTTCATATCCTCTAAGATCACAAATGACAACGCTCCGGTTCCAAACTCATCTACCATGATATCCTGACCCTTCATAGTCTCTATCTGGCTTGGCAGATAAGAAAGGATATCAAAGTTGATTCTCGTGTTGATAAAGCTGATGCCCGACGGTATAAGCAGTGCAAATGCAACTATCAGTATCAGCACACGATATTTTACGACTCCTTTTCCAAATTTAATCATTAGATTCACCACTCTTTCTTTTTTTCGTATTGAAGTATAAAAAAAAAGACCGAATAAATAAATATTCAATCTCTTCGATTTGTCATGTGAGATATACAAATCCATCAATTTGTATATCCGATATGACACATATATGATATTGTATTTGATTTCTGACACTTTTTCACAGCATTTTCATATTTATATGAACACATGCCTCTTTATGATTCTGCTTTATGAGTTTGCTTAAGCCGTCATTTTCCATGACAATTGTCCTCTACAGCTCACTTAGTATATCATCCATAGAGCGTGTAATCAGATACATGTATGCCTCAGCCATCTCCTTCGGCTCGATGTCATCCATGCCCTGGGCTATCCATCCCTCCGTGATAAAGCACAACGACTGCGCATAATATGTAGAAATCACCTCCGGTGTGAGCCAGCGGTATTTGGATTTCTTTCCTGTACTCTTTTCGTTTATGATATTCATAAACATCTCGCAGACGCACTTCATGGCAATCTGATTAAACGTCACAGCCCCCTCCAGCTTTAATGCTTTCTTGTAAAAAACACTGTTTGCCGAGATATTATTGAGCATCAGCACAATCGCTTCAAAAATCATTCCGGCATTGAGCAGTGGTTTGATGGGCTCAAGCAGCTCGTTTTTGATAATCCACTCTATCAGCTCGTACTTGTCCTGAAAATGATTGTAAAACGTGGGGCGGATAACTCCGGCCTTGTCCGTTATCTCTTTAATTGTAATCTTATCGATTGGCTTTTTCGCCGAAAGCTCTATAAGGCTCTCAGCGAGCACCAGATCTATTGCATTCTTACCTTGCTGTGTCATTACTCATCAAACTCCATCGTGACAAAGTAGCCCTTCTCCGTCTCCCTCACATCCACGACATCGCCCTCGCGGCTTTTGAGCCTCTCGCTGACCACGTAGTTTCCCGACATGGCAATTGCATGCTCTATCGTATAATAATATGAAGTCGGAAGCTTGCTCTCTGTTACCTTCAGATGGTCACCGACCTTGGTAAGTCCGGGTCTCTCCATCTTAAACTCCATCCGACGCATTCTGTCGCCTTTCTGTTACGCTTAATTGTCCTCTTTTCTGTCCTCGACAAACGTTGCCTCATACTCCTTTTGCTTGTTGTAAGAGCTCTCAGCCTTTGTGGCACGGCTTGTAATCCAGATATTGGACACTCCGTTGAAAATCAATATGATTCCGACAACAACAGTAGCTGTCTTCATTACATCAAATGCATTTGTCACACAGATTATTCCAAAAATCAGACTGATTATTGAAAAAATCAGGCCGACACTCCAGCCTCCGTAACCGTATTTTCTGGCATCCACTGCCTCAATAATGCTCCTGATGCTGTGAAAAATGAGCACCAGACCGATGACTATAGGTATCAGGCTCACCACAACCTTTGGCTGTACCAGAAACCATATACCCACTGCCAAAACCACAAGCCCCAGCATCGCTGAAAAACCATTCGTGACTATATTCAAAAAATAGCTGCACATATAGACCACTCCGATGATGATAAGCACCACCGCAAGCACATTGGCCACAATCGTGAGCACCGAAGCTCTCCATATGATAAACACCAGTCCCAGCGCTATACAAAGCACTGATGACAATAGAAAATCAGCCTTGATTCTGCCTAAAAACTCCTTCATACACGACCTCCTTTATATATCCTGCCCTACATTACTTTTCTAATTCTGTTCCTCTGCACTTTTCTTAACCAGGTCAAGAACAGTCTGAAGCTCAGCACCCTCAACCGGTGCAGCTCCATATCCAAGACGCTTGTAATCCTCTGTAATCTCAGCCAGCTCAGTAGTTTTATCGCCCTTCGCATCAATTACAAAATATCTGCCCTGTGACGCAGCATCATCCCACACGAGATAAGCACGGATTGCGCAGTTTGGAGCCATATCCCTTGTCGGGAAATCAACTCTGGTGACATTAAGCGTATCAGAAATCTGCATAGACATAACAGAGAAATCCTCCTCCATATATGGATACATACGCTTCTGCTGATATGCCTCCTCGTACAGCTCATCTATTAACTTTTCCTTCTCATCGGCAAGTCGGTCCATGAACTCTTTTCCGCCCTCAAACATCTTCGCCGGCAGGAAAATATGCTCATACTGCATACGCTCGAAGATGACATACTGCTCTGCTGTCATCTGTACAGTCTTGCCCTTTGTCGGTGATGTAGGATGTCCCTCTCTTCTGGCCTTTTCCACTGCCTCAATCTTTTCTACAAGAGGCTTTTTGAAAATCAGATTGTGAGTGAACGGGTTGAATGCGATGCCATTAATCTTTGACTCTTTATTTGCCACCATATTGTTGACTGCAAGAAACGGCATATTTACAATGCATGGTGACGGATGATCCTTAGAAAGCTGTGCCTTTGAGGTATAAATCGGCATGAAAGCCTCTCCCTCACCGTTTTTAATAAATAGCGGAATCGGCTTGTTGTTCTCTCCGACATTTGCAGGTACCAGGAATCTGCTCTTAGTGCATTTTTCAATGAGCTTATTGAGCGTCTCCGCCTTTTTGTCGCTTGAATACTGTGTCATCAGCGCCTCAACCTCCGGGTTTTGCACCTCAAGAGTGAAGGCCGGATCATCCTTTGATTTATTTTTGATTTTATTTTTATCCATTTATACTGCTTCTCCTTATATTAAATGCCCGGATTTACATCCAGGCATTATTTTAACACATTTCTTTTATCAACTCAACAATCTTAGTGTCTCTTGCTATCCATTCTTTATCAAGAAAAGCGCTGTTGGCCTTTATTATCTCATCCGGCGTAGCCCATGACAGATGATACTCAAGCCTTATCTCGCTGTCTGTCATCTGTGCTGCCACATGCTCGTCCTTCACATCACAGAAATACACGTAGGTGTGACAGTAATATATCTTGTCAGCCTCAAATATATCGCGTCTCTTTTCTATGACCTTGCCGCACTCCCTGATGCTTTCCGGCACGACAAGAAGCCCTGCCTCCTCGCGCACCTCCCGTGCCAGCGCAACCTCGTTGGTCTCGCCTGCATCGATGCCGCCGCCCAGTATCTTGTAGTAGCCCTCACCGGCCTGCTGCATGGCAAGCTTGCCGTCTCTGATAATAACCGCGCGCACCGCGAAGCGCTCAAATACCTCCATATCATCGGAATAATTGTGTTTGTCAAATGTATATAGCGTTCTCATATTTATCCTCCGTATATGGGCTGTAATCATTCATTAGTATACATGGAAAGTAGTTTTTATTCTACACCATTTGATAGCGAATTGGAATACTATTATCGTCCATTTACCTGCAAAGTAGCACCACTGTCTCTATGTGCTCTGTAAACGGAAAACAGTCATATGGTGTTGCGCGTTTCACTGCATACCCGTGCTTTGTGAGATACTTTAAATCTCTCGCCAGTGTTTCCGGGCCACATGACACATACACCACTCTCTCCGGCGCCAGCTTGACAACCGATGATAAAAACGCCTCGTCGCTGCCGGTTCTTGGAGGATCCA
>ERZ779796.127-NODE-127-length-10503-cov-2.79087_pt1 | contig 10503 bp, 11 predicted proteins | sample MGYA00511097_ERZ779796 | MGnify/ENA primary metagenome ERZ779796 (study PRJEB29588, sample SAMEA2154930) | human gut metagenome | biome: human gut; feature: human-associated habitat; material: faeces | place: Denmark | collected 2008/2010 ...
TGAGTGCTCAGAGGTGACCCGGAAGGACTTGACACCACTTCTTTCGCCGCATTCCGTATCCGATTTCTTATCTCCGAACATATAGGATTGGGATGGGTCGATTTCATATTTCTTCATCGCTTCCGTCACCATGAAAGGAGAAGGCTTACGGCATTCGCAATGTTTTTCCGGAGCGTGAGGGCAAGTATAGAAATCGTTCAGTATAACTCCATGTTTTTCCAGCTCTTGGGCGAGTGCCCGGTTGAACTGTTCGGCGTCCTCCAGTGTAAAGTAGCCACGTCCAATACCGGATTGGTTCGTGATGACAATCAGCAGATAACCCAATTCCTGAAAAATGCGGAGTGCTTCGGCTACACCGGGCAATAATTCAAGCTCTTGGGTCTTGTAAACGTAGCCGAAATCAACATTGATGGTACCGTCCCGATCAAGGAAAATCGCTTTATTCATGGGAGAACAGTTTATTGTCAACGATGCCGCACAAGATATGTCCGATAGTAATGTGCACTTCTTGAATCCTGGCAGATTCGGCGTGCTGTATAATCAACGGGTAATTGCAAAGTTCCTTGCACCTTCCTCCATCCCTTCCCAGGAGCCCTATGGTGGTGATGCCCATAGATTGTGCCTTCTGCAAGGCATGCTCTACGTTGGGAGAGTTGCCGCTGGTAGAAAGGCCTATCAGAATATCACCTTTCGTTCCCAAGGCTGCTGTCTGCCGTTCGAAGACACGGTCGAAGCCATAATCATTGCTGACTGCGGTCAGGATGGAAGTGTCGGTTGGGATGGGGCATGGCGATGGCGGGCAGGCCTTCCCGTTCGGGCACGAAACGTCCGACGAGTTCGGCGGCGATATGCTGGGCATCGGCTGCACTGCCGCCGTTACCGCAAAGCAAGACTTTGTGCCCTTGTCGAAGGGCTTGTACTATCAGATTGCCGACAGTTTCGATGTCGGCAAGCATTTGCCGGTTGTTCAGGATATTTTCTTTGAGCCTGATACCTTCTTGGATGGACTGGGTGATATAATCTTGCATAATTTTCTAATCTCGTTGGTACAAAGATACGACATTTCAGAAATGAAGCTTGCTTTTGACGAAATTTTTAAATTGTCTTTGCTTTCTCCATTTCAGTCTGCTGAAGAGAGTGAAGAATATGCATTCTTCAATATCGAATCCTCTTTGCTCGGCATATAGAGGTATTATTTTCATGAAGTCATCGGCGGGAATACCCAGTTGGCTGAAGGCATTCATGGACATTCTGATACCGGATACCGGGCACTTTACCGAGCTTCAGGCGGTTGATGTCAATGAGGGCGAAGTGATATTTGCCGTCTGTCTTCCGGTAAAATATATTCTTGGGATTATAGTCCAGTGGCAAGACCTTGTTCAGATGTAATTGGAGAGTGAAGTCTACGAGGTCATGTCTTAGCCGTTTTTTCTCTTCTTCCTCCATTTCCGTACCGAACATATCCGTAACAAGCGGGTAGGGGAGGTATTCGGAAATAAAGTATCCGGTGTGGAAGAAACCATTCTTTTTGATTTCTATATAAGCTACCGGAGGGGCGGTCTCTATTCCCCGTTGCAGGAAAAGTTCTGCATATTCAAAGGCGCGCTGCGCTTTGCTTTTGCGGAACCAAGTGTAAATGAGGCAGTTTATGAGGGCAGGTCTTTTGTATTTCTTGATTACGAAGTCCTTGTCTCCGAACCGCACTCTTTCGACTGTGTTCCTTCGGTTACAATAAACCTCTTCCCGTTCATATTCTTCCGATGGGATGGCTCGGATATAACTCTCGTAGGCGGCATAGTGCGGATGAATATGTACCTTCATTGCTTTTATTTACATTTTACTTCTTTTGAACGGTGCAAAGATAGTGCAAACCGAAAGCAGAACAAAATGAACTTGTTCATTTTTTATTTTGAGGTGCCGCCTATCTTCGCTTTTGAGCAAAGATAATCAAAATGTATCATCTGGTCGGAAATATCGTATGCTTTTTTAGCGAACTCGGCTTCTGCCGGGGTGGGCTCTTCACCTACCACCTCCATTTGGGGGCTGATGGCGAATCCTTTCTTGCATGGGTCGAGGATGCTTTGGCCCAATCCGCTCCAGTAGTAATCATCCAGTTGGAGCAGGTTCAGTAAGGTGGGGTACATATCGATTTGTCCCATCACTTTATCATAACGCATGCCTACCGGAGAGTTTACTATGATGAAAGGGGTGAATGTCTTGTCGGATACGATACCCTTGCCACCGGGGGCGTTACACAATTCTTCACGGTAGGTAGCCAGTCCTTCGTGGTCACCGGTGATGACGATAAGGGTCTCGTCGTATTGTGGGAGTGTTTTCAAGTACTCCACGAATTTTCCTATCGCCTTGTCCGTATAGCGTGCAGTGGTCATATAGTCATTCATTTTCTGTGGAATGGCCGGAGAGAAATGAATCTCTTTCAATTCTTCAGGCAATTTGAAGGGAGCATGGCCGGAGTAGGTCACCAGCTGCATGTAAACATTCTCCCCCTTCTTCCAGATTTCCCCCTTCTCTATTTTTTGGCTGCATTGCGCCAGGAAGGAGCCGTCTCCGGTACGTTTGTGCGTGCCAAAGGCCTCTGTCAGTTCAAAGTCATGATAAGCAATGATGGTGTCGGTCCCGAAACTGTAGGCTATGACGCCTTGGTTCCAGGTCGATACTTTATCAATGGTCAGGAGGTAGTTGCGCGAGTTCTTCTGCTGATGCATGGCTTTTTGCAGGGTTCCGTAGGTGTGGTCAGGATATTGGCTGCTGTATGTGCCGCTGTTGATAGGCAGCATACCGGCGCAAAGCAACAGCTGTGCATCAATGGAACGTCCTCCTTTCACTTGCGTCAGTACGTGGGGAGCGTATAAGGTGGTGGAGTCTTGCAGCAGTTTGTTGAGATATGGAGTAATCTCTTGCCTTTCCACTTCCCTTTCGAGTACCCAGCTTTCCAAAGATTCTGCCAGGATGACGATGCAGTTGTTGCGGATTCCGATACGTCCGGCCAAAGGGTGATGTCCGGGTTTCTGGCTCAGCCACTCCTTTATCTCTTGCTGTATCTGTGGGGTGGCCTCCTGCTTCTGGTTGATGAGGTCATAGTATAGGCTTCCGAAGACAGTATACATGGAAGTGGTGCTTGCACACAGATAGGCTTTCTGGCGGACGGTGTTGTATGCTTCCTTGAATCCTCCTTTGGCCAGGGTGGTGATGGCAAACAGCAGGATACCGATTCCCAAAGCTCCTCCGTAATACTTGTATGATGTTCTTCCGGCGGTATTTCTTTTGTAATGCCAATAAAGGGGGATACTGGCAATGGTAGATAGAGGGAAGAAGATGTCGTACCAGCGGAAAGAGTCGTAAACGCTTCCGGTGAAATCGGCGAGGTTTCCAGAAAGTCCATAGCTGTTAAGTGGGATGGCAGTATAGTAGGTGCGGAAATACATTAGGTTGACAATCAGTAGTATATCCAGCAAAAGCATGATAACTATCTCTGTTTTCCAGAGCCGGAAGAACTTATAGGGGACGAGAAGTACGAGGGTGGCTATTATTTTGGTTGCATAAAATTCGATGGTAGAGAATGAAGCGAATGTGGTGGGTATGCTCCAGATGAAATCGAATAGCAGGAATTTGAAAAAAATGGTGATTCCGAACAAAAGAGTCACTTTATCTGTTGCCCCTTGTTGACTGTCGGAGCAATGAAAAAGGTTTCTTCTCATAAAATAGTATTTTTAAAATATTGGGGTGCAAAGATAGATATTTTAGAGAAGAAAAAGCTTCATAAACAGCAACTTTTGGAGAAAAGTTGATAAAAGTCATTTTTTTTTCTGGATTGATGCAGTATATGCAGAATTCTTGTATTTACTTTGCAGACGTTTAAAGCAAAGAAAGCAAAACTGTTACAAACTAAGGGCTGGATTTTATTGTTCTATTGGTAATTTGAGGTGACGATTGTGTCGTTGCCGTGATATTTTGAGTGTATGAAGAAGCATTATTTATTTTTCGTTTCGGTAGCCTATTCCTATCCTATACTTCGCCCGCTTCAGGACGAAATCAAGCGTAGAGGAGACGATGTTGCATGGTTTATCGAGCCAGACTGCCCGGTTCTGTTGGATCAAGATGAGAGGTGGCTTCAATCTGTTCGGGAAGGGTTGGTTTTTTTTCCCTTTTTCATGGCTACCCCATCAATAAGCGTGGCGATGAAAAGGACGACCATTTTTCTGTCCGCGGATGGTTCGATGTCTATTGCACGCAAGGAGAAACGAGCACTCTTCCTTTCAAGGAACTTGAGAGGAAATACGGCTTCTTCAAGGTATACGAAACGGGCTGGTGCAAGGCGGATACTTTCGTGAAAGAACGTGCGCACACTCCTCATAATGCACGTCCGGTAGTCTTGTACTCTTCTACATTTACAAAGAATATAACTTCCGCCCCTCATCTGTTTGATACCATCAAGAGACTGGTGCACGAGAAGGATTGGGATTGGATTATTTCGTTCCATCCGAAATTCTCGGATATGGAAGTCCTCAAGAAATACAAGGAACTGGCTGCATCCTGTCCCAACATTACTTTCCACGAGAGCGGACTTGTCGATGCCAAGCTGCTGAACAGTGCGGATGTGCTGTTGTCCGATGCTTCGTCTGTGATTGTTGAGGTAATGTTTTTGGAATGATGTTGGACAAACCGGTGGTGACCTATTGCAACACCATGCCGGGAGCTCATTTGCTGAATGTCACTGACACGGATGCTGTAGAGGGAGCGATAGAAAAGGCCATTTCCCGTCCGGCGGAACTGATGGAACGGATGCGTGCTTATGTGCACAAGCATGAAGCCCATCTGGACGGTGAGTCCTCTTCACGGGTACTGGATGCCGTAAACAACTACATCTGGTATTTTCAAGGTAAGACCAGAACCAAGCCCTGGAATCTGGTACGTAAGTTTAAATTGCGATGGGGGGCGGGTTCACAGTTGTTGACCACTTTATGGAGAACACTGAGACACTACCTCTGATAAGTATTATTGTACCGGTCTATAATGTAAAGAATTACTTGGAGAAATGCCTGCAATCCATTTGCGGGCAGACTTATAAGAATCTGGAAATAATATTGATTGACGACGGCTCTTCCGATGGTTCGGGAGAGCTTTGTGATTTATTTGCCCAAAGGGATGGACGGATAAGAGTTTTTCATCAGGCAAATGCAGGTCAGAGCGCAGCCAGGAATAGAGGTTTGGCGGTAGCTCAAGGTGAATTCCTTGGTTTCGTGGATAGCGACGACTGGATTGAGTCGGATATGTACGAATTCTTGTATCGCCTGTTGAAAGAGAATGGAGCGGATATATCCATTTGTTCGCATTATAGGGACAAAGGTGGGAAGAGTGTGGCGAAGTATGCTTCGGGAGAGCAGTTTGTGTTTACTCGTGATGAGGGTATTCGCGCTCTGGCAGTAGACAAACATGTCAGAAACTATATGGTGGATAAATTGTTCAAACGCAGCCTGTTTGCAGGTATTGTCTTTCCGGTTAATCGTGTTTTTGAGGATTTGGCCATTTGCTATCGGGTATTTTATGGAGCAGAGAAGGTTGTGATGCAGGATACTCCTAAATACCATTATATGATACGGGAGGGGAGCACGATGCAGAGCAGGTATAATCCCCAGAAAGAATATAACCTTTTTCAGAGCGTCTACGAGCAAGTGAAGTTCATACTTGAAAAAGGTATATGGGATAAAGCTGGAGTTTATGTCATGCGTCGTGGAATACGCTTACTGGATCATACAATGATGGTAGAAGCCTCTATTTCCACTGATGAAGTCATTCGTGATGTGATTACCAAAATGCATGAATTTGACTATGTCGGTTATGGGCAATTGGGCTTTTCTCTTTCTTTGAAACGTTATCTTATTTATAATCATAAGGACTTCTATCGGAAAGCTTATCGGTTGATAAGGTCAATCTTCAAATCGAAACGTCATAAGTATTAAAACTGATTGAGTATGGCTGAAATAAAGATGTCTATTATAGTTCCGGCATATAATGCAGAGAAATATCTGGAGCGTTGCCTTGATTCATTGGTAAATCAAGATTTGTCGACCAAGGAATATGAGGTTATCGTAATTAATGATGGTTCAACAGATAGAACTGGAGCTATTTTACATGAATATTCCAATCGTTATTCTTATTTTCATTGCATAACAGTAGAAAATAGCGGTGTCAGTGAGGCACGAAATTATGGTTGTCGGAAAGCTAAAGGAAAATATTTTTTATTTGTTGATGCGGATGACTGGATTCAAAGTAATGTCTTACAATATGTTTATGACTCTCTTGAAAAGGATGAATTAGACATTTTGATAATGGATTTTCAGTATTGGGATGAAAAAGGAAAACTTCCCAAAGAGTTTAATCGAGTGTCTGATGAAAAAGTCTTGTCGGATCAAGTTTGGTCAAGTTTGGTCTGGAACGGATTTTATGCAACAGTTTTTGCCACAAGTGGTCTGGTGCAATGCTTATAGAGCCTCTTTCTGGCAAGAACATAAATTGAAGTTCTTACCTATTCGTCATGAAGATGAAGAAATTATTCCCAGAATCTTCTTTTATGCAAGGCGTGTAAAATATTCATCTATAATTTTCTATCATTATTATAAGAATTCAGATTCGTTTATGATGAATTATGATGAACACGCTTCTCTTTATATGCTTCAGGCTATGGAGAGCTTGGAAGCATTTAGACAAAAGAATGTGAAAACGGAAAAAATGAATAGTTTTTTTAAAAATTTGATTGCAAGAAGGCTATTGACTACTTTTCGTATAGGAATAAGAAAAGGGATACCGGCAAGATTCCAGCATGAGATGATTGTGCAAATGAAAGCAAAGGGACTATCACCGTTACCTAAAGGAAAGGGAATTATGCATATCTTTTTATATAAGTATGCCCCTTCTTTATTTATTGCATATTATCGTAGTAAAGAGAAACGAAAAAGAAAATAACTTTTGGACTAAATGATAGCTTTTTATGATGTAGGGAAAGTTTTTCATGAAGTGTTTCCTTGTGGAGGAGCAGAAAGGGTTACAATTGATATAGCTAATTATCTATCTGGCTATGGTTATGAAAGCTTTGTGGCTTTATGCCATAAAACGTATGATGTAGCTGGTATAGAAGTCATAGAACTTCCTGATAAGGACATTAATTCGTTGGAGAATGCAAATGCTTTTATTGAAATTATAAATTCACTCTTTATTGATGTTTTTGTATTGCCTATACATCTTTTGAAACATCTGGATTACATCATGGATGGTGTTCATTGCAAGCTGGTATTCCCGCCGCATAGTATTCCTTTATGGGAGGCTGTGGCAAAAGTGGCAGATAAAGGAAAACGCGCCGAAGGTTCGTGGTTGAAAATGTTGAAATGGCGTTTTATAACTTGTCCAAGGGAAAAATGGTTTCCGAAATATGATAAGCCGTTTATTGAACAACATAAAAAATTGTATGGACGGGCTGATGCATATGTTGTATTATGCGAAGATTATAAATATAAGCTGATAAAGAAACTTGGTGTACCTTTTGAGAACAATAAATTTCACGTGATACCCAACTCTGAAAGGCAAATTCTTTCGGTCAACCATCATAAGAAGAAACAAATATTATTTGTAGGGCGCTTTACTTATGTTGATAAACGTGTGGATTACTGCCTACAATTTGCAAAGGATTCGTTTCTTGGGCTATCAGGAAGATGTGTCCGGTTTTTATAGGGAGGCATCGGTGGTGTGCCTGACATCTACTTTTGAGGGGTGGGGGCTTTGCTTGACAGAAGCGCAGGCGAATGGAGTAGTGCCCGTGGCTTATGATTGTGGCGCGGGTGGGGAATGGATTTCTTGTATCGCCTTTTAATCAATCTAAATATGCGCGAACACTGTTGAAGCTATTGAAGAACCCCGATATGTTGAAACAAATGCGGCAGAATGTTGTCGTGAAAGCGCAAGAGTACTCTCCGCAGATTGTGGGAAAGAAATGGAAAGAGTTGTTTGAATCTTTGTGATAGACTAAAAGCTTTGATGTATGAATAGTGATGCTTTGCCGTTGGTTTCTGTTATCATACCTGTTTTTAATACAGAGAAATATATTGAGGATTGCATTTTTAGTGTGATAAATCAGAACTATAGCCGATTGGAAATTATAATAGTGAATGATGGGAGTACTGATGGCAGCCGTTCAATAATCCAGAAATATATGGAAGTTGACAGGCGTATTGTTTGTATAGACAAGAAAAATGAAGGGCTGCCTCTCGCCAGGAAAACCGGGATATTGAAGGCAAACGGAAAATATATCCAGCATCTTGACAGTGATGACACGTTGATTGATGGAGCTATTGAAAAGTTAGTATGTAGGGCAGAAGAAACTGATGCTGATATTGTTGCATCTTCTTTCCTTTTTTGTTATCCGGACAAGGGGCCTGTTCTTTCAGAGCCTTATACATTCGGTGAGATTTCAGGAATCAGTTATTTTAGGCAGAAATTGAATTTGCAGGCTTATTGGAGTGTGTGGTCTCATTTTCAAAAACGTTCATTGTTTCTTAACAACAAGATTGAAACTGTCGCCGATATATCGATAGGTGAGGATGCCATCATGATGACACAATTGATTCTGGCGACTGATAGGATTGTTTCTTTGAATATTCCTACTGTTAATTATTATAGAAATTCGTCCTCGATGTCTTGTCTGCCGAATGAGGAAAAGTATAAGGATTTCAGGGCTTATCAACGATGGATTGAGAAATATGTGTCTGCCAAAGGTTTGTCGGAACAATTGGGAAAGGAGATTGCCTATATGCATCTTCAGACTGCATATACGAGTCTTTACTGGAAACAATACGGGGATGTTGTAGATGACATGAGACGGTTGGTTGCTGATGTGAAGCGATACCCGGATTTGGTTGAAAATCTGTCCAGGCGGGAACGTAAGCTGTTGAAGGCTTACAAGCTTTCAACCTTTTGGGGGAATTTGAGGGTAAAATATTATATCTTAAAAAACAAACTATAGAATGAATATATTGCACAAGATAAAATGTAAAATATATCGTTTTCTTCTGAAAAATGGAATGTTGGCTCCTAAGGTGGTACTTTTGATGGATGGTGGGGTCTGCTCACAGATGCATCAGTATTTGCTGGGACATCTTTTTGGACAAAAAGGATATAGGGTGGAATATGACTTGACCTTCTTTAAAGAGTGGGGGAGCGATATGGATTATCATTTTGTCAGAAACTTTGATTTGCAGAAAGCATTTCCCTATTTATCTGTAAAGAAGGCTTCGAAAGTAGCTGTTGACGTGTATAAGAGGAAATATTATAATTTGGGGAACAATACGTTGAGTCGGGAAAATGACTTTTCATTTCTACAAAAGAAGCCTCCGGTCTATTTAGGTGGTTATTATCATGTTCCGGCTGATATTTGGCTTCCTGCATTCCGGTCGCTTTTTAGAGTAATGCCCGAGGTGCTGGATGCACAGAATAAATTGCTGTATTCAGAGATTGGTTCACGTCCTTGTTCCGTAGCTGTTCACGTAAGGCGTGGGGACTTGAAAGTGGAAATTCCGGCTTATTCTTTCTTCTATTTCTTTTCGGATGAGCCGGACTGGGTGAGGGATGAACTTATTCCGCAACTTTATCTTACGGAAGGTAATTGTAAGGTTGTCGATATAAACGGTTCGGATAAAGGATATATGGACTTGTTTTTGATAGCCTGTTGTCGGCATCAGATTACCAGTAAAGGGACTTTGGGCAAATACGGTGCTCTCTTAGAGGATAATCCGGAAAAGACAGTAGTCCTTTGTGATGATGAAGTGGAATATCCGTGGAAGGAACTGTTTCTGAATCCGGTGTTTTTATAGAGCCACTTCGTTATTGTTCTCAATGAATGAATAATATGGCGTATATTTACAAATTATAGAAATCTACATTTATCGATATGAGACCTAAACTAAGCATTATAACTGTAAACTTTAATAACAACAGTGGTCTAGGCAAAACGTTGGAAAGCGTCAGACACCAGTCTTTTTCCTCTTACGAGCATATCATTATTGATGCCGGTTCCAAGGATGGTAGTCTGGAAACAATCAAGCAGTATGCGGAAGGAAACCCACATGTGACATTCTGGGTGTCAGAACCGGACAAAGGGATATACGACGGAATGAATAAGGGAATAGAACATGCTGGTGGAGAATACTTGCAATTCCTTAATTCCGGTGATTTTCTGGTGGGAGATGTTTTAGGTCAGGTGGATTTTGATGGGACGGAATACATTTATGGCGATGTAAGGGTTGCTGTTTCGGCAGATAAGAAGATAGATATACAATCTCCTTTTCCTCTCGACCTTGTCTTCATTTTACTGAAAGATACCATTTGTCATCAAGTGTGTTTCATTCGTCGCTCCCTTTTCAATAATCAACGATACAGAACGGACTATATCTTGGCATCCGATTGGATTCATATTGTAGAGAATATCATCCTGAA
>ERZ779796.128-NODE-128-length-10452-cov-3.22083_pt1 | contig 10452 bp, 9 predicted proteins | sample MGYA00511097_ERZ779796 | MGnify/ENA primary metagenome ERZ779796 (study PRJEB29588, sample SAMEA2154930) | human gut metagenome | biome: human gut; feature: human-associated habitat; material: faeces | place: Denmark | collected 2008/2010 ...
AACCACAAAAAACACAGGATTCACCTCACCATATACATAGCTTGACGGCATTGGCTTTGGAAGCATGCTTTTTGGTATATCAAGCTCCTTAAGTATCTCATCATCCCACTTTAAGGTATTGATATTAAACATCATGGTTCTTGAAGCATTGGAATAATCCGTGACATGCACCTGTCCCTGAGTGAGCTTCCATATAAGCCATGTCTCGACTGTTCCAAACAAAAGCTCGCCTCTTTCGGCTCTTTCCCTCGCTCCCGGCACATTGTCAAGGAGCCACTTAAGCTTAGTTGCCGAAAAATAAGCATCTATCACAAGCCCTGTCTTTTTCCTGAAGGTCTCGGTAAGCCCCTTTTCCTTCAGTGAATCCGCATACTCTGCCGTGCGTCTGCACTGCCATACTATCGCGTGATAAACCGGCTCACCTGTATTTTTGTCCCATACAATTGTGGTTAGTAATGCCTATCGCACATATGTCGGCTGCCGTAGCCTGGATATTGGCCATTGCCTCCTTTGCCACCTCAAGCTGTGTTGCCCAGATTTCCTCTGCATCATGCTCCACCCAGCCCGGCTTCGGGAAAAACTGCGTAAATTCCTTCTGTGCCACGCTGCACATCTCGCCCTTCTCATTGAAAAGTATACATCTGTTGCTGGTAGTGCCCGCATCTAATGCCATAATATACTTTGCCATGTAAAAATCCTCCAACTCTCTATATTTCCAGCCTTTTTCCTTCTATCTTGCTACAGTTCTTCCTCTACCATGCTCTTCTCTCTGTTGAACGCATCATAGATACATGGAATTACTATAAGCGTAAGGATGGTTCCATATACGAGACCTCCTATTATTGCGATTGCCATCGGCCTTATCATATCTGAGCCATCTCCGATACCTATCGCCGATGTAAACATTGCAAGTATGGTAGTCATCGCTGTCATCAGTATTGGACGAAGCCTTGTACGGCCTGCGTCTATGATTGCCTCATGCTTGCTCATGCCCTCTCTCCTGGCCTGATTGATGTAATCAATGAGCACGATTCCATTATTTACAATGAGGCCTGCCAGCATGATAAAGCCAAGCATTGATATGATTCCGAGCTCATTTCCCGTGATGAAAAGAGCTATAAAGCCTCCTGTAAACGCAAGAGGTATACAGAACATGATAATAAACGGTGAAAGCAATGACTGGAACTGCGCCACCATGATAAGATAGATAAATATCACTGCAAGCACAAGCATAAGTACAAGCTGACTCATTGACTCATTTATTGTCTCATCCTCGCCCTCCATGTCTATTGAATAGCCATCAGGAATGCTAAGTTTATTAATTTTTGATTTAATTTTATTGCTTAGTAATGTTACATTATGGTTTTCATCAACCGCACCTGATACCGTAATATATCTTGTCTGAGCATCTCGGTGAATGGTACTTAATGTCTGTTCCTGTGAAATAGTGCAGATATCACTGAGCGGAATCTCCTTTTCACTGCCATCATTATCCTTATAGGTAAATGTAAGGTTTTTGATGTCGTCCACAGTCACATCAGACTGCTCTGCAGATTGTAGGTATACCTCATAGTCCTTTATGTCGGTCGTAATGGTTGTTGCGCTCTTTTGAGATGATATCTCACCGGATACGAGCTGGTATACCTGAGCCACCGTATAGCCATACTTTGCTGCTTTTTCCTTATCCACAGTTATCTTAAGCTCATTGATTGTATCTCCAAGACCGTCATCTATATCTGTCACTCCATTTGTGTCCTTAAGGATATCTGCCACATCACCTGCAAGCTTCTGCAGCTTGTCTATATCATTACCCTTAATCCTGACAGAGAGACCACTTCCGAAAAACTCTGATGAGTCCATAGCCTGCGAAGATGCTGTTACCTTGCAGTCCAGATTCTTTGTGCGTTTTTCAATTTCATCTATTACCTTATCCGATGAAACATCCGACTTCTCATCAAGCAATATATACATGCTCACGCTGTCGCTTCCTGAGCTCATCAGGTTCATGGTCGAGCTGCCGCCTGCTGTAGCTCCTATTGTGTCTATGCCCTTTATATCAGATATTTTGTCCATGACCTTATCAGACAGCTCTGTAAGCTGCTTGAAGTCGAGCTTTTCGTCATCCTTCGCCTCTATGGTAAGTGAAATCTGATTTGACTCCATGTCCATATCCATAAATGTCATTCCCCTTGACATGCAAAGTGCGCCACTGCCGACTAAAAGCACTACTGCCGCAATAAATACCACCGGCTTAAATCTAAGACATATGCCGAGCACATTTCCATACCAATCCTTAAAACGGTCAAACCATGGATGCTTTATATCCTTCGTCTTTTTGAGCATGCCTGAAGCAATTGCCGGTACAAATGTGAGTGCCACTACAAGAGATGCCATAAGAGTAAACGCTACCGTAAGTGCCAGGTCTACAAAGAGCTGTCTCGTGATTCCATCAGTAAAAATGATTGGCGCGTACACACTTACCGTGGTAAGTGTAGAGGCAAAAATGGCTCCTGCCACCTGATTTGCACCCTCAACAGCCGCCTTCTTTACCGAATATCCCTCTCCCCTTAATCTGTAGATATTCTCGATTACTACGATTGAATTATCCACCAGCATTCCTATTCCAAGCACAAGTCCCGACATTGAAATGATATTTAAGGTGATATCCGTAAAATACATAAGCACCACCGCCACAATAACCGATAGCGGTATAGATGCTGCGATAACAAGTGTTGGCTTTATATCCTTTAAAAACAAAAGCAATACGAAAATGGCAAGTATTGCTCCCACTATCATATTCTGCATCACACTTTTTACAACCATGTCGATGTATACGCCCTGGTTCATAAGCACTGTGGTGTGTAATCCGTCATTTTCCTTTTCCAGCGAATCAAGCTTGTCTAAAAGACGGTCCGTGACGTCTCCTGTAGAGTAGCCGGTCTGCTTCTCCATGGAGAGCATTATTCCGGGATTACCGTTGACTATCGCATATGTCTCATCCGAGTTGTCAGTCATCTCAACATCTGCCACATCACTGACATGAATAGGAGCTATTCCATCAAGCTTCATATCCATGAGCACTAGATTTGTTAAATCATCAATTGATTTTATCTCATCTCCCACCTGTACTATATACTGCGTGCCATTTGAATCATTTACATAGCCTGCAGGCATATCAAAATTCTGTGCGACGAGCAGCTGCGAGAGTGAGTCAATTGTTAAAACTGCATTTAAGTTTGACTTGTCAAGTGCATCATCCTTACTCTTTTCAAGCTCCTTCTTTGAGCTGTCAAGAGATGCCGCAGCTGTTGCAAGCTGTGCCGACTGCTGTCCTATACTTATAGAGCTGATGGCTGCCTGACTGTTTAGATTATCATATGCATCTAAAAGTGCTGTCTCTCCTTGTGCTATCTGGTCAAGCCCGCTTTGGCACTGCTCTATACCTGTATTCACCTGAATGAGAGTCTGTGCTATCGCTGACGCTGCCGCAGGCAGATCATCTGCTGTGTTTACGGTGATTCCAAGCGCCGTGAGACCTGAAAACTGTGTTGCAATCTGCTTATCAACCTGCTCAAGCTGCGCTTTGAGTGCTGTGCCCGCTTCACCCGGTGCATTTGCGCCCTCTTTGAGTGACGGAATTGTCTTTGTATATGTATCACTATTCATGAAGTCTGAAAGAGCTGACTGAATTGTTTCAAGCTGGCTCTTCTGCTCATTTAAGCTTGCAAGAGTACTCTCCAGCTGAGTCTTCTGCTCTGCAAGCTTTGCCTTTTGCCCCTTTAGCGTATCCACTCCCGCACTCATCTGATCCGATGCAGATGTGATTGCGTTTTGTCCGCTCTCTATCTTTGCGCTTGCATCATCCATCTGACTTTTTGCATCGTCAAATTTCTTTGAAACGGCATTATTTATTTTCTCATTGAGCGCATCTATCTTGGCCTGATTCATCGTGACCTGTATCTGCTCGGTGAGCTCACCTGTTGCAGTCACTGATGCGACTCCCTCTGTACTCTCAATTGCAGGCTTAAGTGTGTTTTCCACAAAGTCTGTGATTTCCGACTTACTTTTCCCATCCATATCCACAGCAGTCATCATGATTGGAAGCATGTCCGGATTTATCTTCATAATGGTCGGAGTACCCACTCCATCCTTCCAGCCAGCCTTGACCTGATCTATTTTCTGCTGCATCTCTATCACTACAGAATCCATGTTGGCATTCTGTTCATACTCGCATGTCACCAGAGAATAGCTGTTATATGACATTGAGCTTACGTTTTTGATATTGGACGTAGTTGCCATAGCTGCTTCAAGCGGCGCGGTGACATCGCTCTCCACCTCCTGTGGACTTGCTCCCATATCTGTTGTCACGATAAGTGCATACTGAAAGCTCATATCCGGCAGCAGATCTGTCGTCATCCTCCCACCGCCACCAACACCCTGCCAAGCGAAACAACACCCAGTACTATTACCAGCAGTACTCCTACAAGTACAGTAAAAGGCTTTTTTACACTATATCTTGATATCATCTGACCCCTCCTTCTTCTTTTCTTTGATAATGTCCTGCCTTAGTTTGATAGACAATGTGATTACTGCGATTTTCACAATAAATTTAATTCGCTGTTATACTTTTATTATACAATGTGGCGGATTGCAACTCAATTGGTTTATACTTTTTTAAGAGTTTTTAACAATAAAAAAGACACCCAATTATACGATTAATATAATTCGATGTCCTTAAATATCTTTTAATATCTTTTATTTATTTCTGCTTCAAATGCCCTCTTCCTCAATCTCATCCTCATCATCATTGATACCTGCAACAGCACTTGTAACGGCTCCGATTACAGCGACAAGCGCAAAGATGATAACTAAAAAAATAACTATAAAGAATGCTACTAAAAAACCTGTATCTGTCATATAATTTACCCCCATAGCTGTCTCACAGCTTCTTTAAAATATAGTTTTAGTTTAACACACTTGTCTGTAAATAACAATATCGTAAAGGGCTAAATTATTGACTAAATATTGACTAAAATATTGATTTATGAAATTGCTCAGTCCTTGATCTGCATACCGTTTGCATCCATATGATAGCCTTCAGTCATGATCAGCTTTGATACCGGAACTATCTCATAGCCCATGTCCTGCAGCTTCGTGAGCATCTCATCGAGTGCCTGCGAGGTGTATTTGGCGCCAAGATGGCAGAGTATTATCGAGCCACAATCCAGTCTTTTGTGATTGCACACTGTATCTATAATGTTTTGCATACCATAGTTTTTCCAGTCGAGTGAATCCACATCCCACTGGATTGGATAATAGTCACAGCCATACACTGTGTCAATCAGTTCATTGTTGTACGAGCCGTATGGCGGTCTGAATACCTTCATATCCTTTCCGGTCAGCTCCTTGACCTTTTTGTGCACATCCATTATCTCCGTCTTCATCTCGCCTGCCGTGATTGTTGCCATATCATAGTGGTGCTCACTGTGATTTCCGGGCTCATGCCCTTTTTCAACCAGCGTCTTTACACATTCAGGGTTATCACTCACAAACCCTCCTGTCATAAAAAATGTAGCCTTTACGTTGTGCTTGTCAAGTGTCTCCATCATACTGTCAAAATCCTCTGCTCCCCAGGCACAGTCAAATGAAAGGGCTATCTTTTTTTCTGTTGTCTGAACCGAATATACAGGCAGCTTTCTGTCCCCGAACTGACTCACAGCACTGCTAAGTGTCTCCATCACCTCTATATTTTTCAGCTGCGATATGTCATACTCTCTGCCATATAAAGCGCCTGTAATAAGAAGCGCCGACAGCAGCACTCCAAAAAGGAATCTGTGTCGGCGTTTCTTTCGTTTTGTCCCATTATGTAGTTTTGTATTTTGCATGTATGCTCTGTATTCACTCATGCTATATACTATTCTTTATTATCACAAATTATGAATAATGAAATAACTCTATTTCAGTTCTTCTGCCCTTCCGATAAACTCAAGCACTACCTCAATCGACTGATGCGCAGCCTTCTCCGCAAAGGTCTGGTAGTCTGTCTCGCCGCCGTCGCCGTCTGATATTGAGCGAAGAATGGCAAATGGCACCTTGTTCACATAGCACACATGACCTATGCTGCCGCCCTCCATCTCTGCTGCGATTGCATCAAAGGTATTCGAAATATAATCCTTCTGCTCCTTTGTGGCAATAAACTGATCTCCTGTTGCGATATTGCCCTTTTTGTAGTGGATATTCCTGTCAGCTAAGCATGAGCACATGAGCTCCACCATTTTTGTATCTGCCGGAAGCAGAATCATATTGATGCCTGAGAGAAGTCCCTTCGGATCTCCGATTGGCGATGTATCCATATCGTGCTGCAGCACGTTTGTGGCTACTGCCACGTCAAGCACATTTAAGTCCTTTGTCAAAGTTCCTGCCACTCCGATATTGACAATCATATCTACATCATATTTCAAAATCATGGCCTCTGCACATATTGCCGCAAACACCTTTCCTATTCCGCATTTTGCCGCAACTACATACTGATCACCGATTTTACCCTCAACAAACTCCACTCCGCTGTAAACCTCTGTCTGTGTGTCTGTCATCTGAGCCTTTAAGTCATCGACCTCCATCTGCATTGCACCAATTACACCTATTGTCATTTTATTTCTCCATTCCTGCTATCTTACTATTATATTATCTTTCTATATAACTATCCAGAACCACTGAGAACCCAAGACTGATGCGTCATACGCACATGTAAGCATCAGATTTTCCTGTACTCAATACAACTTCTGTCAAAGCTTAATACCTGTTTACTGTGGATAAGTAAACTCCATATTTGTCTGGCTCTCAAGCACCTTTAGATATGCACGGCACTCCTTCTTTGCCTCGTCAAGTGACAGATTCTCGTAATGTCCGCACTCTATGGCTGATGCACCAAACACCGGTCCATCATACTCTAGTATCTGTTTTAAGACCTCTTTGGTGATTTCAAAAACCTTTCCCGGCTCAACATCCCTCACAACGAGATAGAATCCTGTCTGACAGCCCATCGGTCCAAAATATACCACATCATCTGCAATCTCAGAGTTTCTCACACATGTTGCAAACATATGCTCCACTGAGTGCATAGCTGAATTGGACATATAATCGCCTGCATTAGGTTTTCTTGTACGAAGGTCGTATGTAACGATTTCTCCATCTTTTCTTGAAATATAAAATCCAGGTTTAAGAATATTATGATTGATTGTAAAGCTTTTAATTCTTTCCATAAAATTGTTTCTCCTTACTTAGTTGCTGCCTCAAACTGCTTCAGATAATCCTCAAATACATTGAGTGCATCATCCACAGGCTTTGGTGTGCTCATATCGACACCGGCACTCTTTAGCAGCTCGATTGGATTCTTCGAGCATCCACCGCACAGGAAATTTCCTATATACTTATCCACAGCAGGCTTTCCCTCCTCAAGTATCTTTTTTGAAAAAGCAACTGCTGCCGAATAGCCTGTCGAGTACTGATATACATAGTACGGTGTGTAAAAATGCGGTATGCGCATCCACTCATATGATATCTCATCATCCACGCGCATATCCGGTCCGTAGTACTGCACATTCAGCTCATGCCACAGTTCATTTAGCACATCCTTGGTAACCGGCTCGCCCTTTTGCATTTTCCGGTGAGCTATATGCTCAAACTCTGCAAACTGCGCCTGCCTGAAAAGTGTCGTCCTGAAGCCGTCCAGAAAATGTGTCATGAGATATTTTCTCTCATTTTCATCCTCACAATGCTCAAGCATATAGTGCATTAGAAGCGACTCATTGCAGGTGGATGCAACCTCTGCCACAAAAATCAGGTATCCCGCGTAGGTGATGCTCTGATGCTCATTTGAATAGTATGTATGCATCGCATGTCCCATCTCATGAGCCAGCGTAAACACACTGTCCAGATTGTCGGCATAGTTCAAAAGCACATACGGATGAGTGCCGTAAGCGCCCCATGAATACGCACCGCTTCTCTTGTTCTCATTCTCATATACATCTATCCAGCCACTCTCCATGCCAGCCTTAAGTGTGCTGACATACTCATCGCCCATAGGCTCAAGCGCCTTTGCCACAAGCTTTTTCGCCTCATCATAGGTGTATGTGGTCTGTACATTGTCCACGATCGGTGCAAACAAATCATACATATGCAGATGCTCCACACCTAAAAGCTTCTTCCTAAGTGCCATGTACCTGTGCAGAGCCGGCAGATGTGCATGAACCGTCTCAATCAGATTGTCATAGACACTCTCAGGAATATCGCCACCGGATAAATACATGGCCCTTGCACTGTCATATTTTCTTACCCTTGCATAAAAAGTGTCATTTTTCAGCTTGCTGATGTACATCATGGAAACAGTATTGCTCCACTTCTTGTACGAATCATAGACTCCACGGAACACCTGCTTGCGCAGGCTTCTGTCCTTGCTGCTTAAAAAATCTATGAAATTGCCGTGCGTGATACGGATTTTATTTCCCTCAACATCAGTGATATACGGGAATTTGATATCCGCGTTGTTGAACATGCTGAATATATTCTCCGGTGCTGCAGCCATTTCACCACACTGCGCCAGGATATTCTCCTCTGCTGCCGATAAGGTATGCTCTTTCTGGCGCATTATCTCATCAATCGCACGCTTATAGTGCACAAGCTCATTGCTCTCACTGTAAAAGCTCTCAAGCCTTTTATCATCTATCCGCAAAATCTCCGGACTCGCAAATGCCAGCGCACCTGATGCCTGAACAGTCAGTGTCTCAGCCTTTGACACATATGCCTGATATTTCGACACGGCAGTGTCCTGATGCGAGCGCTCATTCGCATAGACCACTATACGCTCTAAATAATAAGACAACTCATCCTGCTTCTTAAAAAAATCAAGCAACGTTGCTGCACTGTCGGCCAGATGTCCCTTAAATCCTGATATCTTTTCTGCAAGCTGTGACGCTTTTTCACACTCAGCCTCCCACAGCTCATCTGTCTCATACATATCCTCAAGCTTCCATTTGTACTCGTCTGAGATTTCATCTCTCTTTTGAAGCCTTTTCTCACTCATTTTGTGTTACCTTCTATCTTACTCTTTTTATTTAGAATCCCACACATCTGCTCTGCAAAATGCATATAGACGTGTGGGATATATGTGAATTATAACAATTAAGCTCTACTTTGTAATTAAAGTGCCCATACCACCTGAAACAGTCTTGCCCTCTTTATTGAGCTTTGTGATAAGCACCGAACGGATGGCAGAGTCACCGATAAAGTCGATAGCCGCCTCAATCTTTGGAGCCATGGTACCCTCATCAAACTCGCCTGCTGCAAGGTACTTCTTTGCCTCATCAACAGTCATGGTATCAAGCGGCTTCTCATCCTCCTTGCCATAGTTCAAGCAGACCTTGTCAACGCTTGTAAGTATAACAAGTCTGTCAGCATCAAGAGTATCTGCAAGCTTTCCTGCTGCAAGATCCTTCTCGATAACAGCGCTTGCGCCCTGAAGCTTATTATCCTGTGCTAAAACAGGAATTCCACCGCCACCGCATGCGATAACAACCTGATCCGCATCAACAAGAGCCCTTATAGCATCCTTTTCCACTATATCAACAGGCTTTGGAGCTGCCACAACTCTTCTGTAACCTCCCTCAACCTGTGTCACATGGTTGCCCTTCTTCTCTTCTTCCTCAGCCTCAGCCTCTGTCATAACACGGCCAATGATCTTTGTCGGATGATAAAAAGCCTCATCATATGGGTCAACAACCACCTGTGTAAGTATTGTAGAAACGGTCTTGTAAATTCCTCTGCCAAGAAGCTCTGTACGGATAGCGTTCTGTAAATCATATCCTATATATCCCTGACTCATTGCAGAGCAGACAGCTGTAGGTGTAGCTGTATACTCAGGATAAATCCTGCAAAACTCAGACATAGCGGTGTGAATCATGCCCACCTGTGGTCCGTTGCTGTGTGTGATAACAACCTCATAATCGTCTCTGATAAAATCTGCGACTGCCTTTGCTGTATGCTTTGTAGCCTCGTGCTGCTCCGGAAGAGTTGTTCCAAGAGCATCATGTCCGAGTGCAATAACTATTTTTTTCTTCTTCATGCCGACCTCCTATGCTGCATCCGCTCAATGTGTATTATATCTCATAATCATAAACCGATGTGTATACTATTATAAATCTACATATAAACCATCAATTTTAAAGAATTCCTATGCGGTGCAAAAAGTAAAATTATTTATATACATTATCTAATATTTTAGGGAATTTGTCTAGTACTTTGAACTGATTTGAACAACATTTCCACCATAGCGTAAGCCCCGGGCACCTGTGACGCACACGTACTCTTGCAGGAGCGAATAGCGAAGTGGCTTAGATACTGTAGAAATTTTGCCCATAAATCGAGTAGGAGGCGGTGACTAACCGCCGTCCTCTC
>ERZ779796.136-NODE-136-length-10279-cov-2.08196_pt1 | contig 10279 bp, 10 predicted proteins | sample MGYA00511097_ERZ779796 | MGnify/ENA primary metagenome ERZ779796 (study PRJEB29588, sample SAMEA2154930) | human gut metagenome | biome: human gut; feature: human-associated habitat; material: faeces | place: Denmark | collected 2008/2010 ...
TGCAATTATTATTGCTATAAAAAATAAGAAACCTGAATTAAATGACCATACTATTTGTGAGCCTAAATCAATAATAGAACAGATATTAGCAACCAACCCTGATAAAAAATATTTAAAACTAAAAGGAGGAGAAATATTAAATGAAAATACAAATTTTAGCGAATATGCTTTCATAAGTAATAATTCAATATATATTTTCAATCCTCAAAAACTAGACAGCGGAGAATTTGAATATAAAAAAGTTTATGACATAGATAAAAATATTAAAGTTATGAACATTAGGCCAAGCTCTGGGGCAGATATAAAATTTATTGATTACAATGATACATTATATACATTACATGATGAAAATTTGGATAATAAAGTTAGAGATAGTTATGATATGTTTCTAAATGCAGATTATAAACTTAATAATTATCTTAAATGGGAATATTCTACTGAATTTCTTGGCAAAAAGACTGATTATGATTTTATGTCTAACTATGTTTATGTAAAGGATAATATTTTGTATAGATTATTGTATAATAATGATAGATATCCAGCAGTTGATAAAGTTAGTGGAAATTATGAGGGCGAGAAAGTAATTAGAATATATAATGAAAGAATACTTAAAACTGATAAAGGCTTTTACGAAATAATGAGTTATTTTGATACTAATTTAAATAAAACTGTTACAACTACAGTCAGAATTAATTTATTAACTAAATTTTATGATGAAATATTAACATTTACATATAAATATGTAGTGTTAAAAGATTATACGCTTATACCTATAAATGATGTTATGGAAAGCAGAGTGAGAGATTACCCATATGATTATTTTATAAGTGGATTTAATTATATGAATGAAGTGAGATATGAGGAATAACCCCAAAATAATATATATAAACAATGGAGGAAAAAGGACATGAAAATATCTACAAAAGGAAGATATGCCTTAAGAGTAATGATAGACTTAGCAATGAATAGTAATGGGAAATATATATCATTAAAAGATATAGCAGAAAGACAAGAAATTTCAAATAAATATTTAGAACAAATAATATCGTTATTAAATAAAGCAGGTTATTTAGAAACTGCAAGAGGCAATACAGGAGGATATAAATTAACTAAACAACCCAAAGAATATAAAGTAGGAGATATATTAAGAGCAACTGAAAGAGATTTAACACCAATATATTGTTTAACAGAAGACGGAAAATGTAATAGACAGAAGAATTGTAAAACATATTCTTTTTGGAAAGAGCTAGACAATGTAATAAACGAATATATCGATAGTAAAACATTGGAAGATCTGATTAAGCAGAAGTCAAAAACATGACTTCTATTATTTTATTATTAATTCCTATTGACATAGTAGGAAAAGAGCTATATAATTCCTATTATAACGGTATGAAAGGAAGAAGAATATGAAAAATATATATTTTGATAATGCAGCAACGACAAAGTTAGATGATGAGGTACTAAAAGAAATGTTACCATATTTAAAAGATAACTATGGAAATCCTTCATCAATATATAAATTAGGGAGAGAAGCAAGAAAAGCAATTGAAGATTCAAGAGAAAAAATAGCTAAAGTTTTAAATTGTAAAGCTAACGAGATTTATTTTACAGCAGGAGGAAGTGAAAGTGACAATACAGCAATAAAGGGAATAGCAAAAGCAAATAAGAAAAGGGGAAATCATATAATAACTTCAAAAATAGAACATCCAGCAGTTTTAGAAACTTGTAAACAATTAGAAAAAGAAGGATTTGAAATAACATATATTTCAGTAGATGAAAAAGGAATAGTTGATTTGGAAGAATTAAAGAAATCTATAAAACCTACTACTATTTTGATAACAATAATGTTTGCGAATAATGAAATTGGCACAATTCAACCAATAGAAGAAATAGGAAAAATTGCAAAGGGAAATAATATATATTTTCATACTGACAGTGTACAAGCTGTTGGAAGTATAAAAATAGATGTGCAGAAACTAAACATTGACAGTTTATCTTTATCAGGACATAAATTTTATGGGCCAAAGGGAGTTGGGGCTTTATATGTAAAGACAGGTGTACCTTTTGAAAAATTTATTTCTGGTGGACATCAAGAAAGAAACAAAAGAGCGGGTACAGAAAATGTTGCAGGAATTGTTGGAATAGGAAAAGCTATTGAACTTGCTTATGAAAATTTAGATGAGTACAATAAAAAAATAAAAGAATTAAGAGACTATTATGTGAAACAAGTAGAAGAAAAAATACCATATATAAAAATAAATGGAGATATGGAAAAAAGATTACCTGGTAATAGTAATATTTCTTTTAGATTTATAGAAGGAGAAGGACTTCTCTTGAATTTAGATTTAAAGGGAATATGTGCATCAAGTGGAAGCGCTTGTACATCAGGTTCACTTGATCCATCACATGTATTGCTTGCAATAGGTTTGCCACATGAAATAGCACACGGTTCTCTAAGAGTATCAATAGGCAAATATAATACTAAAGAGGAAATAGATTATTTGATAGAAAACTTGATGGAAATTGTCACTAGATTAAGAGAAATGTCACCATTATGGGAAAGATTTATGTTAGTATAAAGAAATCTATGAAAAATGTAGGAGTGATATTAAGTGCCCACACTTCGAAGAAATTACTAAAAAATTTATAGAGGAGGATAAATGATGGAATATTCAGAGAAAGTTATAGAGCATTATACAAACCCAAGAAATGTTGGAAAAATAGAAAATGCTTCAGGAATTGGAGAAGTTGGAAATCCAGTATGTGGAGATATAATGAAGATGTTTATAAAAGTAGAAAATAATATTATAACAGATGTAAAATTTAAAACCTTTGGATGTGGAGCTGCAATAGCAACAAGCAGTATTTCAACAGAAATGATAAATGGAAAAACGATAGAAGAGGCTTTAGCTTTAAAAAATGGAGACGTTGTAAAAGCATTAGATGGACTACCACCTGTAAAACTACACTGCTCAGTGTTAGCTGAAGAAGCAATACATGAAGCTATTGCAGATTACTATAGAAAAGAAGGCAAATTATCAGAAGAAGAAATTAAGATAAAATGTAATTTAAAAGAACATCATTGTGAAAGCTGTGGTATTTAGTATGATTAGAGCAGATAATTAATTATCTGCTCTAAAAAAATGAAGAATAGAGATACACACTTATAAAAAATGCATTATTCGTTTATTTTTGAGTATAAACCAAATGAAATAATACCGCTTAAGCCGACTAAAGTATAAATGACTCTACTAAAAGCACTCATACTCCCAAAAAGTGCAGCAACTAAATCGAGACTGAAAAGACCTATTAAAAGCCAATTTAATGCACCAATTATTACAAGTGTAAGTACAATGTAATATAAAGTTTTCATAACATACCTCCATAATAATATTATTAGAATTTATTATAATAATTATTCAATCGAATTAAAAAATAATAACTTATTATTGCCATTTTTATTTTAGTATAGTACAATACTAATGTCGGGCGAGGAAATAACAGATTTAATTGAATATAATAATAGAAAGACAAAATGGAATACATACAATAGTAGCAGAAGAATTGGGTTTTGGAACAAGAGAATATGAATTAATAAAAATTGATTAGGAACACAGAAGGTTTAATATTTTCAAAAAAGGAGACTTGAAGAATGAATAAATACATGAAAATAGCTGATGAATTAGCACAGCAAAATATTTTAACAAATGATGGTGGACCATTTGGAGCTGTTATTATAAAGAATAATGAAATAGTTGGTAAAGGTAATAATCAAGTAGTATTAAAAAATGATCCAACAGCACATGCAGAAATAGTAGCAATTAGAGATGCTTGCAAAAACTTGGGTACATTTGATTTAACAGGATGTGAAATTTATACTAGTTGTTATCCATGTCCAATGTGTTTGTCTGCTATTATATGGTCAAACATAAAAATGGTGTATTATGGCAACACAAAGGAAGATGCAGAAAAAATAGGATTTAGAGATAATTTAATTTATGAATATTTGGAGGGGCAAAGCAAAACCTCTAGACATATTAAAAATTTTAGCAATGGATAGGGAAGAAACAATAAAAACATTTGAAAGTTATCAAAATAAAAGTGAAAACAAAACTATGTATTAAAAGCAGGAGGCGTGTTTTGAAAGAATTAGTTTTAATTGACGGAAATAGTATTATGAACAGAGCATTTTACGGAATCATGGGTTCGAAAATGCTTACAACTCCAGATGGAAGATATACCAATGCTGTATATGGATTTTTATCAATAATGTTTAAAATAATAGATGATTTAAAACCAGAATATATGGTAGTGACTTTTGACCTAAAAGCACCAACTGCAAGACATAAGCTTTATGCAGGCTATAAAGCCACAAGAAAGGGAATGCCAAATGAACTTGCAGAACAGATGCCAATAATAAAAAATATTCTTAAAGCAATGAACATAACAATAATAGAAAAAGAAGGATACGAAGCAGATGATGTTTTGGGCACGCTAGCAAATTATGGAGAAGAGCAAGGAATTCATGTGACAATATTATCAGGAGACAGAGATACGTTCCAATTAACTACCAATAATATAACTATAAGAATTCCGCATACAAAAGCAGGAAAGACAGAGACAGAAGATTTTAAAGAACAAAATATTATAGAAAAATATGGCGTAATGCCAAAACAACTAATAGAAGTCAAAGGGCTAATGGGAGATAGTTCGGACAATATTCCAGGAGTCCCAGGAATAGGGGAAAAGACGGCACTAGAACTTATAAAAAAATATGGTTCAATAGAAAACCTATATAAGCAGATAGAAGAAGGCAAGGACGAATTAAAAGGAAAGACTAGAGAAAAAATTGAACAAAATAAGGAGTTGGCATATTTATCTAAAGAATTGGGAACCATTAATACACAAGTTCCAATAGAAAAAAACTTAGAAGATTATAAAATTACAGAATGGGATAAAAATGAAGTTTTAGAAATCTTTAAGGAACTAAAGTTTAATAGGTTTATAGAAAGATTTGGCTTGAAAGCGGAAAAAAATGAGTCTCAGATAGAAAAATTATTTGAAATACAAGAAGTAAACTATAATTTAATAGAAGAGTATGCGCAAACTGAGAAAAAAATAATATATACTTTAGGTAAAGAGCAAAGTAATAATGATAATGACATAATTAAGAAAAAAATCATAAGCATAAGCATATATAATATCGAAAAAAATGTAATATACTATGCTAAAACAAATGAGGAACAGATAAAAAAGATATTTGAAAGTGAAAACATTGAAAAATATGGGCATAATTTAATAGAAGATTATGTAATATTAAGACAAAATGGTATAATGTTTAAAAATATGGTATTCGACATAGAAATTGCCGCATATTTAGTAAATCCCACAAATTCAAAATACAATATTTCTATATTAGCAAATCAGTATCTTAATATAGATATGAATGACTATTTGGAAAAAATGGGCATAGATAAAAATCAAAATAAACAAATTACGCTTTTTGAAACACAAGAACTTAATGATACAACTAAATATGAAAATGGTATAGAGACCTACTTATTGAATAAACTGATAGAAAAAATAACAGAAAAACTAAAAGAAATAAATTGCTGGGAATTATTTAATAATATAGAAATGCCATTAATTAAGGTATTGGGAGAAATGCAATATAATGGAATTCATTTAGATGAAAATGAATTAACTATGTTTGGAAATGAACTAAAAGCGAAAATAGGAGAGTTAAAAAAAGAAATATATGAAATGTGTGGACAAGAGTTTAATGTAAACTCAACACAGCAATTGGGAAAGGTTTTATTTGAAGATTTAAAGCTTCCTGTATATAAAAAGACAAAAAGCGGTTACTCAACAGATGTTGATGTTTTAGAAAAATTAAAAAAAGAGCATCCTGTTATAGAAAAAATATTAGAGTATAGAACATTAATGAAATTAAATTCAACATATGTTGAAGGATTACTTCCATATGTAAATACTAAGACAAAAAGGATACATTCATATTTTCATCAAACAATAACAGCAACCGGAAGAATAAGCAGTACAGAACCAAATCTACAAAATATTCCGACAAGAATAGAATTAGGAAAACAGCTTAGAAAAGCATTTAAACCAGAAAAAGGATATATATATATAGATGCAGACTATTCACAAATAGAATTAAGAGTGTTAGCACACATATCTCAAGATGAAAACATGATAAATGCATTTGAAAATGATGAAGATATACACAGACAAGTAGCTTCAAAGGTATTTGATGTGCCAATGGAAGAAGTTACAAAAGAACAAAGAAGTGCTGCAAAAGCTGTAAACTTTGGAATTGTTTATGGAATAAGTGACTTTGGATTAGCAGAGCAGTTAGGGATAGGAAGAAAAAAAGCAAAACAATATATAGAGCAATACAAAGAAAAGTATATGGGAATTAAGAATTTTATGGATAACATTGTAGAAGAGGCAAAGAAAAGAGGATATGTAGAAACACTATTCCATAGAAGAAGAGAAATTCCAGAATTATCATCAAACAATTATATGGTAAGGCAATTTGGCGCTAGAGTGGCAATGAATACACCAATACAAGGAACTGCGGCAGATATTATGAAGATTGCAATGATAAAATTATTTGACAGAATAGAAAAAGAAAAATTAAGTGCAAAATTAATATTACAAGTACATGATGAATTGATTGTAGAATGTAAAAAAGAGGAAAGCGAACAAGTAAAGCAAGTCTTAAAAGAAAGTATGGAGAATGCTACAAAACTAAGCATACCATTAAAAGTAGAAATATCAGAAGCAAACAATTGGTATGAGGCAAAATAAGCAAAAGAAGCTTTAAATAATACGAAAGGTGAAAATAGTGAAAAAAATTTTGATTTGCACATTAACAATTATAATTTTAGTGGTGGTGCTAAAAGCCGCTAATGTAAAAAGAATTATTTTGAGAAAAATGTACGTAAAAGATTATTCGGAATATGTTTATGAATATGCAACAGAATATAATGTAGATCCATTACTAGTATTTGCAGTTATTAAGGCAGAAAGCAATTTTAAAAAAGATGCAACATCAACAAGTAATGCAATTGGACTAATGCAATTAATGGAGAATACAGCTATAGAAACGGGAGAAAAAGTAAACGAAAAAATAAACTCAAAAGAAGAATTATATAACCCGAAGATTAATGTGAAAATTGGCATAAAATACTTATCAGAACTGCTAGAAAGATATGATGGAAACCTTGAAATAGCGCTAGCAGCATATAATGCGGGAATAGGAAATGTAACGGAGTGGATACAAAAAGGAATAATAAAAAAAGATGGCACTGATATAGAAAATATACCATTTAAAGAAACAAATAACTATGTAAGAAAAATATTAAGAGACTATGAGATTTATAGGGAAATTTATGAAGTGTAGAGGAAAACAATTGGGGTTTGACAATAAATGAATTTATGATATAATGAGCTAAAATATAAACATACATGAAAATGTGAAAATTGATTTGATGTAATATGGATAAAAGCAGGAAAGGAATAATTGTGAAGAAATGAAGGAAAAAACAGAAGAATATAGCATAATAGTCGAAAATGTATATAAAACATTTAATGTATATTTGGATAAAGCCAATACGATTAAAGAAAAGCTTTTATTTCTTTTTTCTAGAAATAAAAAACAAAAAAGAGAAGTTTTAAAAGGAATAAGCTTAAAAATAAAAAAAGGTGAAATAGTAGCCTTAATAGGAACGAATGGCAGTGGAAAATCCACATTATTAAAACTTTTGACAAAAATAATATACCCAAATAAAGGAAAAATAGAAACCAATGGTAAATTAACCTCTTTGTTAGAACTAGGGGCAGGATTCCATCCAGATTTTTCAGGAAGAGAAAATATATATTTTAATGCTTCAATTTTTGGATTAACAAAAAAGGAAATAGATTCAAGACTTGAAGACATAATTGAATTTTCTGAATTAAAAGACTTTATTGATAGTCCAGTAAGAACATATTCTTCTGGAATGTATATGAGATTGGCATTTTCAGTGGCAATAAATGTGGATGCAGATATATTATTAATAGATGAAATTCTATCAGTAGGAGATGAACATTTTCAAAACAAATGCTTTGAAAAAATGCTTGAATTAAAAAAACAAGGCAAAACAATGGTGTTTGTAACACACAGCATGGGAACGGTAAAAAGTCTATGTGATAGAGCAATTTGGTTAAAAGATGGATTAATAAGAATGGATGGAAATACAGAGGAAGTTGTTGATGAATATATAAAAGAAAATTCGTAAAGAAAGGAAAAAAATAAATGAAAAATGACTACAGCTTATATCCAGGAAGAAATAGAGAAGTGATTGACTTTAAAAAAATAGATATTGAAAAACCAGAAATAACAATTATCACAGCATATTATAATGGAAATAAATATATTGATGAAACAGTAAATTCAGTCTTAAACCAAACTTTCCCAGCATGGGAATGGATAATAGTTAATGATGGCTCAACAGATGAAGAAAGTATAGAAAAAAAAAAAGATAAGAGAATAAAAATAGTAAATAAAGAAAATTCTGGAGTGGCAGCAACGAGAGATTATGGAGCGAAATTATCAAATGATAATTCAAAATATTTATTCTTTTTAGATGATGATGATGTAATAAATAAAACATATTTGGAATGTGCATATTGGACATTACAAACAAATAAGGATGCCACATGGGCATATACGGATTTGCTTAACTTTCAAAGTCAAGAATATGCATGGGTAAAATATTTCAATTCAGAAGTAGAAAAAAAGGAAAATCTTTTGGCATTAACAGCGTTGATTAGAAAAGACGATTTTTGGTCAGTAAATGGCTATGAATTAAGAGAAAAAGCGGTTAATGAGGATTGGAATTTATGGCTTAAATTTTTATCGAAAGGCAAAAAACCTGTAAGAATGAATTTTTTTGGTTTTTGGTATAGAAGAAAATGTCAGAATAGTGAACTTGAACGCTCTATACAAAACAAAGAAAGAGCATTAAGTATTATAAATGAAACTGCAAAAGGAGTAAAACAGAAGGTTATAGCGATACAATATCCAAAACAAGATTACGTATGGGAAGAGATAACAGACGAGGTTTCCGAAAATATTAAGTATCAAATATCAGATAATGGTAAAATAAATATATTAATGATTATTCCATGGATGACAACAGGTGGAGCGGATAAATTTAACTTAGATCTTGTAACAAGAACAAATAAAAATAAATTTAATTTTATTATTGTAAACACAAATCCAAAAGTGAATTCTTGGAGACAAGATTTTGAGGAACATGTAATAGTATATGACCTAACTACATTTATAAATCAAAAATATTGGGCAGCATTTATAAATAACTTAATTAGGCAATACAAAATAAATTTAATATTAAACACAAACAGTCTCACAGGATATTCAATGATACCATATTTAAAATCTCAATATCCGGATATTCCAATTGTAGATTATGTACATATGGAAGAGTGGTATAATAGGTGTGGTGGATATTCAAGAGACTCAAGTGCGGTAGCACCATGTATAGATAAAACGTTGGTTTGCAACGAAAACAGTAGAAAAATTCTTGTAAACTATTTTAAAAGAAACGAACAGGAAATAAAAACTGTATATATAGGTGTAGACGAAAAAAAATATGATCCAAATAAATATAATAAAACACAAATAAAAAAAGAATTTGGAATAGAAGAAAATGACACAAGATATATATTAGGTTATATTTGTAGAATTGATTTACAGAAAAGACCAATGCTATTAGCAGAAATTTTAAAAGAACTAAAACAAAGGAGGCAGGACTTTTTATGTGTTATAGCAGGCGATGGACCAATGAAAAACATGTTAGAAACAAAACTAAAGAAGTATGGATTAACAAGCAATGTAAAATTTTTAGGCAATATAAAGGAAACAGCTAAATTATATAAAATTAGTGACTTGACAATAAACTGTTCTATAAAAGAAGGATTAGCGCTAACTTCATATGAGTCTTTAGCCATGGGAGTTCCTGTTGTTTCCGCAAATGTAGGTGGACAAGCAGAACTTATAAATGAAGAGGTGGGAATTATTGTTCCATGTCTACAAAAAGAAGAAGAAATTCATAAATTCGAATATGAAAAAGAAGAATATATAAGCTATGTTGAAGGAATAGAAAAAGTATTAAAAGACTTAAACAAATACAGAGCAAACTGCAGAAAGAGAATTTTGGATGGTTTTACAATAGACCAAATGGTAGAA
>ERZ779796.138-NODE-138-length-10061-cov-3.05037_pt1 | contig 10061 bp, 7 predicted proteins | sample MGYA00511097_ERZ779796 | MGnify/ENA primary metagenome ERZ779796 (study PRJEB29588, sample SAMEA2154930) | human gut metagenome | biome: human gut; feature: human-associated habitat; material: faeces | place: Denmark | collected 2008/2010 ...
AAGCATTACCGTAAGACTCAGCAGACCACCTGCCAGACTATATATGATGGAAACACCATTTCCAAACATAAAGCCCACGAGAAATATCCTCATTATCACTACAGTAAGTACCTCACAAGGCCCAAGGAAAAATATTCCAAGAACAGTGACCAGATTTGCCACTCCCAGCTTAATACCCGGAATGCCTATGCTTATCGGAATAAGGCTCTCCACATAACTGAATATCATCGCAAGCGCCACAAGCATGGCGCCGTATGCTATTTTTCCTGATTTAGTCATATTTCTTTTCATTTAGTTTTGTTCTCCATAATACCTGCATGCTACACACCAAGCCATATACATATAGCTATAAGTATCGCAGCTCTTATACCAGTAAACCAAAGCTCATTTCCTCGGAGCCGCTTTATACCTGTATGAATATTGCTCTTCGGACATATTCCGTTACATTTCTGGCACTGGAAGCAGTCACCTGATATCCTGCCTGAGCCATCATCCGGCAAGCCTATGTCACACGGACATATCTTCTCACAGGCGCCGCAGCCCTTTATACAGCCTGCCCTGTCCCTGTGCAAGGTAAAGGTAGCTGCTATAGGGAGTATTGAAAAAACAGCTCCCATCGGACACATAAAGCGGCAGAAAAACCTCTCCTGCACACACATACCGATGATTATAAGCACAAGCACTACTGCTCCTGTGATATATGAACCAAGACCTAAATTTCCTGCCCGAAGCATTGAAAAAACATCCCACGGACTTGTGCCCTTCAATGAGCTATACACTCCCATATAGCATAATATCAATATGATTGTAAGTATCACATATTTCATATATGTAAGCTTTTTTGCAGCCTTCGCCGGTATACTCACCGGCTTTTTATTAAGCTTACGGCAGCATGACACATATATTGCATGCACAGCATCACCAAAGCTTCCGAATGCACAGGCAAAGCCGCAGAAGAACCTGCCGAATATCATTGTGTACACGCAAAGCATCAGAAGAACCGCTACAAATGATGTAAGCTCAATTCTGTTTCCTGAGCCAATCTGTGTAAAAATATACTTGACGCCATTGAACGCTGCCGTGAACATTGACGGAAAAAGTATAAAAAATAAAAGCTGCATTCCTGCACGAAACCATGTCTGTATCTTTCTCTTTCGAAGCTTTGGATTCATATCTTTTATTCTCATCTATTTCACCGCCTTATCAAGTGCCTGCTTAGTGGCATTTCTTATTGCAGTTGAGCTGAACGTCGCACCGCTTACCGTGTCCACATCCGCAGACTGTGCCGAAATGATGGACGGTATGATATCCTCTGCCATTGCCAGGTATGCGCCATCTTCCTTCTCTGCCGCTGTAATGTCAACCGATGATATTTTCCCCGCCTCGATTGTCACCTTAACATCTACATTTCCACCAAAGCCCTCTGCACTGCCTGTGTATGTGCCATCCTTATAAGCTCCTTGACTGTCTGTGCTTTCAGTTTCTGCAGCAATATACTGCGTATTTTTATTTTCCTGTTCTCTTTTATCTATTGTCATGTTGTATCCCCAAAGCGACGATACAACTATAAACAGGCTCACCAGTCTGATCCAAAATTCCTGCATGTTATCTCCATCCTGTAAATGTCCTTGCGGTTTTATTTCTTTTTAGCAGCTTCAAGTGCGCTCTTACAGCCATCAATTATAGCCTTTGATGTGCATGTGGCATGGGAAACAGTATCAATACTGCTAAAGTCAATGCTGTCTGCATTTGTCTGTGATGTAAGAACAGAAACCATACCGGCCTGATTTTTTGTACCATCTACCGCTTTCTTTATATAAGAAACATTTTGTGAATCTCCATCTCCCTTTACATCAGTAATGGAAACTATCCTGTCATTTGCTATAGTCACCTTCATGCTCAGATTATATGCACTAAAGTCCATGTCATCATCCGGTATGCACAGTGTAGATACATCATATGTGCCATCCTCGTATACATTTGTGGATGTATCATTTTTCTGAAGTGCATTTATTGCAGCCTGAAGCTTCTCCTGTGCGCAGCTTACATCCTTCTTAGTTGACTCCGCGGATTCCAATACCTCCTGTGCATCCCCCAGACGTATCTGAAGCAGATACCAGCTAAGCTGTGTGTACTGTGCGCCGTCAAGCGATGCTTGCGACTGCACAAGCTTCAACAGGACTGCCTTGTCCTCTTCTCCCGCAATATTGCTATTATTATCATTGCTGTTATTGCTATCTGAATTGCTGCCACCGGTATTCTCACCTGCAGTTGTCTTTCGCGCTTCCTCAAATGCTGCCTTTACGGCTCCTATGAGTCCCTTTGAGCTGTAGGTGGCTCCTGATACCGTATCCACATCCGCACTCTGCTTTTTCATCATATTTTTTAACACATCCATTGCATTAGTGATAAAAGGCTCATCATCTTGTTTTTCAGTGACAAGAATCGCTTTAAGCGTCTTGTCCTGGATAACAACCGCTACCCTTATGTCACCCTTGTAGCCCTCTGCTGTGCCGTAGTATATACCGTCAACATACGGAAGTGTACCTTCTGTGCCCTGTTCAGATGCACTGCCGGATGAATTTTCATCAGTCTGTCCATTTCCCGATACCTCTGCAGCACCCTGTTTATCTGTATTATTGCCCGTTGTATTATCACTCACAGCCGCCTGGCTCAGTGCACTTCTTACAGCAGCTATGATTCCACGCGAGCTGAATGTAGCACCTGAGACTGTATCCACGTTAGTGCTCTGCTTTTCGACTATTGTATCAAGCAGCGATGATGCGATCTTTACATAGCTGTCACCATCCTTTGTGCTGACTATGCTTATAGAGGCTATTTTACCGCCTGATATATCAACCTTTACCTTCATAGTGCCCGCAAAGCCTTTTCCGGTGCCGTAATATGTGCCATCCTTGTAAGCGGATGCGTCCTGTACAGCCGCTATCCCTGAACGCGGCTCCCCCCCCCCAGCCGCTATCTCTGCCAAAGAGCTGTCAGATTCTGACTCTGATGTGCTTCCCTGTTTTGATTTTCCTGTAACACCATTATCCTTCTCACCTGTCAGGGCATTTTTCACTGCTCCGATTATTCCGTTTGAACTGTATGTAGCTCCGGATACAACATCCACATCAAAAGATTGCGACGCTATAATCCTGTCTATTACAGCCTTTGCCCTATTGAAAAATGCCTCATCATCCGTAGATGAAAGGATATCAATGGAAGTAATCTTCTTATCCATGATAGTTACAGCCACTGTCACATGTCCGCTAAAGCCTGTCGCAGAGCCCTTGTACACACCATCTGCAAGTTCGAACGAGCCTGTGGCTGTTTGTGTATCCTCTGCAGCATTCTCTGTTTCAGTATCAGTCACCCTCTCTGAAACCTGGTGCTTTTTATCCTTCGAAGGTTCACTCGCCTTTGTCTGATATCCACTCAATGAAATCACCACACATGCTGCAATCACAAGTGACACTCCAAGTGGTGCATATACCTTTATTTTTTCCAAAACTTCCTTGAACTTCATATATACCTCTTATATTTCCGATAGCACCGCTATCTGTACAATATTACTTTTGCTCTGCTCTATTTTGCATTTATTACCTCATACTCATAGTCAGATGAATAGTCATCCGCTATCCCCTCTGAAATATACATGCTGTCATCATCTGTAAGCAGTACGAAATCAAATTCATCACTGTGTGCCTTCCAGAACTCACACGCCTTATCCTTTCCCATGATAAACAGCAATGTTGACAATCCATCTGCGAGTGTTCCATCATCACTCACAATAGTGACTGATTTAAGTCCGCTCTCTGCAGGATAGCCTGTAGCAGGATCTATGATGTGGTGGTAGATTTTTCCATCCTGCTCAAAATAACGCTCATATCCACCGGAGGTGATAACCGCCTTGTCGCTCACATCAACCACTCCTATATACTGACTTTCATCCTCCGGGCTTTGCACAGCAACTCTCCACTTGCTGCCATCAGTCTTGGTTCGGTAAGTCTGGACATTGCCTCCCAGATTCACAAGACCGCTATCCACGTCATACTCCTTGAAAATATCCATAATCCTTGATGAAGTATATCCTTTTGCAATACCACCAAGGTCTATCTCCATACCTGCATCCTCAAAGGAAATCTCTCTGCTTTTATTGTCGTAATCTATTTTTGAAACATCCGCAAGCTTTAGCAGCTCTTTTAGAGTTGCATCATCCGGCACCTTAAAGTCCTTCGTCGGAAATCCCCACTCCTGCATAACAGGATATATCGCTATGTCAAAGGCTCCATCAGTCATCGTACTAAGCTCAATTCCTCTCTGCACGAGATATCCCCCATCCTCTGACAAAGTGGCTGACTTATTCACATTCAACTTTGCTATTTCACTGTCTTCATCTCCTGTTGAAAGCAATGCATCAAGCCGCTTTATCTCTTCTATAGATGCATCCACCGCTTTTTTCGCATTTTTACCATATGCAGTCACTGTCATATATGTATCCATTGCAAATACTTCCTGTGAGGACTCATTTGCTGATTTTAAATCACTATTTATTCCTTCCTGCGAAGCTGTTGTATTCTCTGTCGCATCACTTCCACCTGAGCCACAACCGGTCACTGCCAATGCGACTGTCAGTAATATCGCAACTGCTATCTTATTTTTCACCTTATTACCTCTTATCTAAAAAATATATATTGTCAACTTACGTATATTACGCTAACTTATGTATCACTTTTCTATCTTAGATTAGTTTTTGCTAACTTCGACATTTTATTTTAAATCACGTTTTATGTCAATAACAGTCCACGAAAAAAATACCTATCGATTTTTTTTATCATTAATTTTTTCTTGCCTTTATCACGCTAACGTGGTAGCATGGTTACTAAATAAACTATTAAAGAGGTACTACAAATGAAAACATCAGAAATTATTGTATTTATCGTCTATCTGTTGTGCATGCTGGGTATCGGTATCTTCTTCTTCGTGAAAAACAGAAACGGCGGAGAAAAGACCTACTTCCTCGGCGGACGTGAGATGGGACCATGGGTTGCGGCGCTGTCAGCCGGAGCCTCAGACATGAGTGGATGGGTTATTTTGGGCTTAGGTCAGGTATGGATTCCTGTAGGACTTGCAATCGGCTACACTATAAGCTGGCTGCTTGAAGCACCGAGACTGAGAAAATTCTCGATTGTAGCAAACGACTCAATCACCATTCCGCAGTATCTGACCAACAGATTCCTGTCCAAATCACTTGCACTGCAGGTGATATGTGCAATTGTGTTTTTGGTTGCATACACTATTTATGCGGCATCAAGCGTAAAGGCATGCGGTACCCTTTTCCACACTGTAATAGGAATGGATCCACAGATTGCCATGTATCTTGCAGCAGTTGTCATCGTAGGCTATACCTTCCTCGGCGGCTTCTCGGCTGTATTCTGGACCGATTTTTTTCAGGGCATGCTCGTGCTTGGTTCTATGTTTATAGCACCGATCTTTGCAGCATTTATGCTTGATACATCATCTACATCAGCACTCCCGGGCGGTTACTTAAATCCATTCTCAAGCTGGCAGGATATCGTGTCAGGACTGGCATGGGGACTTGGTTACTTTGGTATGCCACATATCATTATCAGATTCATGTCCATCAAATCACAGAAGGATTTGAAAAAATCAGCAAAAATCGGAATCACATGGACCTTACTTATTGTATTTTTTGCGACTTTAATCGGAGTAATCGGAAGACTTTTCCTTGGCTTTGACGAATCAATCAATGAAAACTCTCTTGTTTTCATCCAGATTGTAAGAAAGATTTTCCCGGGTGTTATCTCAGGTATACTGCTCTCAGCAGTGCTTGCCGCTTCCATGAGTACCGCAGACAGCCAGCTGCTTGCTGCTTCATCAGCATTCTCGAGTGATGTGTACAAGCCTGTCATCAGAAAAGGTAAGGCAAGTGACAAAGAAATGATGTGGACCGGCCGTATTGTCGTTCTTGGAATCGCTGTTGCAGCACTCATCATCGCTTCAAACCCTAATGCCGGCTCTATCATGGCACTTGTTTCCAATGCATGGGGTATCTTTGGAGCTGCCTTTGGACCAGCAATCATGCTCAGCCTCTTCTGGAAGCGCTTTAACTTCAAGGGTGCTGTTGCAGGAATCATAACAGGTGCTGCCGTTGATATATTGTGGTATGCATTCCTCACATCAACCGGAATCTACGAGCTGTTGCCGGGATTTGTTTTCGGACTTATCGCAGCCGTAGTTGTGACACTTTGCACAAATGAACCTTCAAAAGAGGTTTATGAGCTCTTCGATAAGGCTCAAAAATTTGACGAGTAATTAAAATAATTAATCATTTAAGAACATAAGTAAAACCGTCGTACCATGCCATTTAAGGTCCGGTACGACGGTTTTTTTTTTTTTTTTTGCTTTTTTTTTTGCTTTTAGAATGGTCTGTCTCAAATACAATTCCTTTAACTTCTACAGATGAAGCACTCGCTCTTTAATCTCCTGGGTTCTTCCCTGATTCCAGAACTGTGTGCCGATATAGCCGCATGTACGGCGGGCTACACTCATCTTGTTCTGGTCACGATTGCCACAGTGTGGGCACTCCCAGATAAGCTTGCCTGAGCCCTCTTCCTCTACAATTTTGATTTCTCCGTCGTAGCCGCATACCTGGCAATAGTCGCTCTTTGTATTCAGCTCTGCGTACATGATATTGTCGTAAATGTACTGCATTACTGAAAGCACTGCAGGGATATTGTCCTGCATGTTTGGTACCTCCACGTAGCTGATAGCGCCACCCGGAGACAGCTTCTGGAACTGGGACTCAAACTTTAGCTTGTCAAATGCATTAATCTGCTCTGTTACATGCACATGGTAGCTGTTTGTAATATAGTTCTTGTCGGTAACACCCTCGATGATACCAAAGCGCTTCTGTAAGCACTTAGCAAACTTATAGGTGGTAGACTCAAGCGGTGTGCCATATATACTGAAATCGATGTTTGACTCCTTTTTCCACTGCTCACATGCATCGTTTAAGCGCTGCATTACCTTAAGTGCAAACGGTGTTCCCTCTTTTGGCTCTGTGTGTGATACTCCCTTCATATAGCGTACACACTCACAAAGTCCTGCATAGCCGAGTGAGATTGTTGAGTATCCGTTAAATAATAATGGGTCTATAACCTCTCCCTTTTTCAGACGTGCAAGTGCTCCGTTCTGCCAGAGAATCGGTGCTACATCGGATTTGGTACCAAGAAGCCTCTTATGTCTGCACATAAGTGCTCTGTGACACAGCTCAAGTCTCTCATCAAGTATCTTCCAGAATTTTTCCTCATCCTTTTCTGATGAGCATGCCACATCAACGAGATTTAAGGTGACAACACCCTGGTTGAAACGTCCATAGTATTTACGCTTGTTTGGATCAAAGTTCTTGGCATGTGCCACATTTCCCGCTGTCTGTGAGCATCTGTCCACTGTGAGGAATGAACGGCAGCCCATGCATGTATACACATCTCCGTCCTTAAGCTCCTTCATGACCTTCTCTGAAATATAATCAGGCACCATTCTCTTTGCAGAGCACTGTGCCGCAAGCACTGTGAGATTCCAGTACTTTGAATCCTCTGTGATATTATCATCCTCAAGCACATATATGAGCTTAGGGAATGCCGGTGTGATATATACACCCTTTTCGTTCTTTACGCCCTTTATTCTCTGGTGCAGCATCTCCTCAATGATTGCAGCAAGATCTGCCTTTGTCTGCGGATCGGATACCTCATTCAGGTACATGAATACTGTGATAAACGGTGCCTGTCCGTTTGTAGTCATAAGTGTAATGACCTGATACTGAATCATCTGCACACCGCGGTTGATTTCTTCCTTGACACGAAGCTCTGCTACCTCATTGATTTTTTCTTCATCCAAATCAAGTCCTACGCTCTCGAACTCCTTTAGCACCTGCTTTCTGAACTTCTCACGACTGACCTGTACAAATGGTGCCAGATGTGCAAGCGAGATACTCTGTCCACCATACTGTGAGCTGGCAATCTGTGCGATAGCCTGTGTAGCGATGTTGCAGGCTGTTGAAAAGCTCTTTGGTGTGTCAATCATAGTCTCACTGATTACTGTGCCGTTCTGAAGCATGTCCTCAAGGTTTACAAGACAGCAGTTGTGCATATGCTGTGCGAAATAATCTGCATCGTGGAAATGGATAAGCCCCTTCTCATGAGCCTCCACTATATCCTCAGGAAGAAGGAAACGGCGTGTGATATCCTTGCTCACCTCACCTGCCATGTAGTCACGCTGCACGCTGTTTACAGTAGGATTCTTGTTGGAGTTTTCCTGCTTTACCTCCTCGTTATTGCACTCAAGAAGGCTAAGAATCTGCTGGTCCGTAGAGTTTGACTTACGGACGATGGCTCTCTTATATCTGTAAGTAATGTAGTTTCTGGCTACGGTAAAGGCACGCTTGTTCATGAGCTGGTTCTCCACCATATCCTGTATCTCCTCAACGCTTGGAGAGCGCTTCATGTTCTCACATGCAGTCTCCACGTTGCTTGCAATTTCCTCAATCTGATCAGCAGTAAGCTTCTCATAGTCTAGCACTGAATCGTTTGCCTTTCTAATGGCAGCTACAATTTTGGCTGCATCAAATATATCCTCACTGCCGCTTCGCTTGATGATTTTCATGTGAATTTCTCCTCTCTGTATACTAAATGCTGTAAAATACGCTACACTATATATAGTATCATTATTTACATTGCATACCATATATATGTATTTTATCATGTGTAATGGCACAAAATATGCAGCTATAAATGAGATGTAATCATTAATTCATGTCACTGCCCTGCAATGTAAAGCGGGCTTTTCACCAAACAATTACAATATAGCTACATATAAAATGCCATATTATTTAATACAAATCTGTGCATCTGTCTTTTGATGACAATCTAAATTATACAAGATATTGTTGCTATGTCAATACGCTCAACAATATTTTGTAGCATTTTGACTTATTGCACAAAAAAAGCCACAATATTTATGCTACTTTTTCAACTCTGTAATTATTTTGTTAATTGTTAAGCTTTTCCATATTGTCAATCACTCTGTCCAAAAAGCCAAGCATCATGTTAAACTCTTCCTTAGAAAAGCCTTCGTGCATGGCTTCCTCTATTACCATTATATTTTCCCTCACCCTGTTTTCGTGGTCCAGTGCTTTTTTCGTCAGCTCAATCCTCTTAAGCCTTGCATCATTTTCCATAGGTGTGCGCACGATATAGCCGTTTTTTTCAAGACTTTTAAGCATATTTGTCACTGTGGCTCCTGACAGATGAAACTTTGCTTCGATATCCTTTTGAAATATATTTTGGTCCTGATTATCCATTATATATCCAATCATCATACCCTGGCTTCGCGGTATACATTCTGTTTTACTGCACCTTTTTCTGTCAAAATATCTGTCTATGCTCCTGCTGATGCGGTTTATCTTGTGTCCTAAGTATTTATCCGGTGTAAACTCCTTCATATCTGAAATCCTTTCATAGATTTTTCTTGACAATAAAAAAAGTATATCTATAATATAGTTAGCACACTAACTAATTAAATGCAAGTATTTTTTTAGTTAACCACATTACCATAAATGTGGGAAGTTTGTTTTAATCAAATATAAATAAGAAGAAAGGACAAAACATATGTTAAAAACACTAGGTGCCCAAATAAAGGAATACAAATGGGCTTCGATTGCGACACCTGTTTTCATGCTGCTTGAGGTGGCTGTGGATACCATAATCCCTCTTCTCATGGCATCAATCATAGACAACGGTGTCAATATGGGCGACACAAGGCATATCTATATCATGGGTGTGTGGATGATTGTCGCAGCACTGTTTGGTCTTTTGACAGGATGTCTCGGTGCAAAATATGGTGCAAAGGCCGCCATGGGCTTTGGAAAGAATCTGCGTGCTGCAATGTTCCGCAACATCCAGACCTTTTCCTTTGCAAATATCGACAGATTCTCATCCGCGAGTCTTGTCACACGTATGACAACCGATGTGACCAACATC
>ERZ779796.140-NODE-140-length-10058-cov-14.447_pt1 | contig 10058 bp, 6 predicted proteins | sample MGYA00511097_ERZ779796 | MGnify/ENA primary metagenome ERZ779796 (study PRJEB29588, sample SAMEA2154930) | human gut metagenome | biome: human gut; feature: human-associated habitat; material: faeces | place: Denmark | collected 2008/2010 ...
TGCCATAAAAAAAGTGGAGTGTCGGGTTACAGACGTGTCCGCTTCCCGAGCGTTCCAGGAACAGGGCTTATCGGCAGTGTGTTTGCTGATGCGGAGGGAAACATCCTGAAGAGTATTGTGGTGCCGACCATCGGCTTGAAATTTGAAGCCGGCATGTATCTGATAGCAGACGTTCCGGAACGTGCTACAGCCCTGCATTTCTCCATTCTGAACACGGCAGAGTTTGACTGCGTGGTACTGAGCCACAGCGACAAGATAGAGGACATGGAACCGGATTGGGTGGCCAATGAGGAGCATCTGTGTGCCGTTGTGGGCAGTTCGGTGGTGGGCAGTAAACTGCGTGCCTGCATCACCGGAGCTTCGACCACGGCAAGTATGACCTGGACGGACTTCCACTACTACAGCCAGCAGCGGGGTATGCAGCAGATAGATGCGCTGATGCACAGCCGCATCGCGAACCTGAGCTATGCAAAGTACGGGCGCAGGGATATGCAGGAACAATGCGGTGCCGGTCAGCATAACAATAACCGCACAACAGGCGGAACGGCCGAACACGGGATGACAGACACCATCGGCTACGATGAAGCGTATGTCATTAACAACAAAATCACGAATTCGCTGATTGACGGCCTGGTGCACCAGTATGCCTGGTATAAGAGTCGGGACGAATACGGACAGGCGACTGTGGTGCAGGTGAACAATATCTGCTGCCTGGGCTATGAGGACATCTACGGCAACAAGTATGACATGATGGACGGCGTGGATCTGCCGAACGACAGCGGTAACGTGGGCAAATGGCGCATCTGGATGCCTGACGGCAGTATCCGTATGGTACAGGGCAAGAAGGACAGCGGTCAGTGGATTACAGGCGTGGCGCACGGCAAGTATATGGACATGATTCCGGTAGGTAATCTGAACGGATCATCTTCTACTTACTATACCGACATGTACTGGATAAGCACCGCTACGGTCCGTGTGGTCTATCGCGGGTACAACAATGCGAACGCGAATGGCGGTGGGGGGTTTTGGTAGTGCATTCCTCGTATCCGCATGCGAATATCGGCTCGCGTCTGGCCTTCCGCGGCAAAATCGTCCGGGCGCAAAGCGTGGCAGCGTACAAGGCGATACGCGAGGTGGCGTAAGCGCAAAGCGCCAAAGCGTGGAGCGAAGCGACTAAAACGAAAGAACGGGATTCGGATGGTTTCCGAATTCCATTTAAAAGGTATTCAAATACCGGCGAAGCCGGCCGAATTTTTTTAGAATATTGATAGGGTAGGGGAATACAAAACTGAACTGATTTGAGGGTAAACGACCTCAATTTAACTATGTAAAGATAGTGATTTTTGTTGATATTTGCAAGTTATTTTTCTGTTATTTTTAGCTTAGAATTGACCAGTTCAAATGGAATAAAGAGTGCTTTAAATTATACGCTTCGTTTTGTGAAATGAACTTTTCATTTTGAAACGCGCGAACATTTCGATTTGCGGATTATAGAAAGTGTTTCATTCGCCCAAAAGTACAACGAAAAAGACTTGAATAAAAGATGTTTCATACAACAAGGGAATGTTTGTTCATTACCTTATGAGGATGGATTCTTTAATGCTATCACGGCTTTTGAAACGGTCTATTTCTGGTCGCCTGTAAACATAGCGTTGTCTGAAGTGGCGCGTGTTCTCCGAGAAGGAGGTTGTTTCCTTATTAGTCTGGAAGCGAGCGACCCCGAACTTGGAAAAATGTGGACGGAACGGATAGACGGTATGGTTGTCTATACTCCGGCAGAATTGGAAGAACGGTTGCATGAAGCCGGATTTTCATCCATCAGAACAATCCGTAAAAAGGAAGAAATACATATTATAGCATATAAATAAAATAAGATATGAATGCAATAAAGAATATTACAATAGGTCACACGGAAAGACTTTACAAGCCGGTGGGTTACACCATGCTTGCCAACTTAGTGAATATAGTACCGTTTTGTCTTTCTATAGAAGCGATACGTATCATTTTCAGTGCATTTGACGGGAGCGGACAGCCGCTTGACACGACCCGCCTGTGGTGGATATTCGGCATTATGGCTGTTTATATGCTGGTCATGGCTTTGGCAGAACGGGCATCCTACCGAGCCAATTTTAGAGGAGCATACGAAATGAGTGCTTCCGGGCGTTTGTCGCTGGCGGAGCACTTGCGGAAACTATCGTTGGGCTTTTTGTCGAAACGTGATCCGGGTGATTTGTCGTCTATGCTTGTTACGGACTTCATGATGGCAGAAACCGGAATTTCGCACCACCTGCCCCAACTTATGGGTGCCATAGTCATGCCCGTACTGGCTTTTGCTTCGCTTGTATGGATAGATTGGAGGATGGCGGTCAGTATGTTTGCCGCCTTGCCGCTTGCCTTGCTCGTCCTGTGGGCAAGCACAAAGGCACAGCGGAAGTTAAGCGGCAGGCAAATTCAAGCAAAAATAAATGCTGGAAATCGGTTGGAAGAATACTTACAGGGTATTCGTGTAATGAAAGCGTACAATCTGATAGGTGACCGCTTTGTTAGGTTGCGCGATGCTTTTGCGGAACTTCGCCGTGCTTGCATCCGTCAGGAGGCCTTGTTAGGCCCATTTGTCTTGTTGAGCATCACTTTAGTACGTGCTGGGCTGACAATGATGGTGCTATGTGGAACTTACCTTCTGTTGGGAGGGCAACTTTCAATCCTTGTATTCGTGCTATTCCTTGTAGTCGGTTCTCGTGTGTTCGACCCGCTGACTTCCGCACTGACAAACTTTACCGAGTTCCGCTATTTTTCCATTGCCGGTGGACGCATCCTTTCCTTGATGAACGAGCCGGAGATGAAAGGAGAACGGCAATCCCCGGCAGCAGGCGATATCCGGTTTGAACACGTATCGTTTGCCTATCAAGACAAGGAAGTGTTGCATGATATAAACATTACGCTCCCGAAAAACTCCTTGACGGCTCTTGTCGGACCTTCGGGAAGCGGGAAAAGTACGGTGATGAAGCTTTGCGCCCGTTTCTACGACCCACAGAAAGGATGTATCTTTTTCAATGGTGTTCCGATGAATGAGATAAATCCAGAAAGTCTGATGAGCCACATCTCTATGGTATTTCAGGATGTCTATCTGTTTCAGGACACCATACGCAATAATATCCGCTTTGGTAAAACTGACGCGACGGAAGAAGAAATTATAGCCGCAGCTAAAAAAGCCTGTTGCCATGATTTCATCATGCGGTTGCCCAAAGGATATGACACCTTGGTAGGCGAAGGAGGGTGTACCCTTTCGGGCGGAGAAAAGCAACGCATATCCATAGCCCGTGCCATGCTGAAAGACGCACAAATCATCCTGCTTGATGAAGCGACCGCCTCACTTGACCCCGAAAATGAAGTGGAAGTACAGAAAGCCATAGATGCACTCATCAAAGGGCATACTGTCATTGCCATTGCGCATAGACTTAAAACCATTAAGGGGGCAGACCAAATTATCGTGTTGGATAACGGACAGATAAAGGAAAAAGGTACGCATGAAACATTGATGCAGGCCGAAGGGTTGTATGCCCAACTATGGAATATTCAGGAACAAATTTCAGGTTGGAAACTGTAAAAACGGTATAAAAATCAATAGGATGCCTGTTTTTATAGAGCAGGCATCTTTAAAATGATAGATTCTTAAATGAATTTACGGTATAAAGTGTTAGTAGGATATTTTATCTTAATTGTACTTATCGGCTTTATGGCATCAATTCTGGTACGTGAACGACATCGAATATCAGAAATTGATTTACAAAACAGCGAAGTACAGCAAGCTATACGTGATATTCACAATGTCCATCGATATATCACTCGGCTTACCATGTTGGGAGAGAGTGTCATTGATTGGAACAGAACAGACTGTAGTCATTACCGTATCCAACGTCTGTGTACAGATAGTCTGTTACAAGCATTGAAGTTCCATTGTGCAGCATATGTGTATCCAGCGCAGATAGACACTCTTCGCTCTCTACTGGCAAGCAAGGAGGAACATCTGCGGCATATCATGTCGGTATTTGAACGGCAGGAAGAAGCCGACAGTATTTTGGTGAACCACCTGCCCGAAGTGGCGAAACGTGCGACCAGTCTGCGCACCGTACAGCAGAAGAAAAAGGGCATCGCAGGTTTCTTCGGCGGCAAAAAGACCGTACAAGTACTTCCCTCAGCCTAAGAGTTGCACGAGTTTGGCGACAGCTTGATTGCCCTGCAACGGAAACAGGCGACGGAGATGGATGCCTACACCGACAGCCTTCGCATACGTAACCGGACATTGAACACCCAACTGAACCGTCTTGTCAGCGACCTTGACAGGCAGGCATTGGGGGCGTTCATACAGAAAGAGCGGAAGATGGCGGAGGCGCAAAGCCTATCCGTCAGGCTGTTCACCGCTACCATATCGGCAGCCATCATCCTGCTGTTCCTGTCCTATCTCACCATCCATAGGGAACTGAAACGCAACGCGGACGAAAAGAAAAAGCGTGAAAAGCTTATCGGCAAATTGCAGGAGAGCAACGCCAAGAACGAGGAACTTCTACGCTTGCGGCGCAACCTCATACAGAACGTAAGCCATGAACTGCGTACACCTTTGACCGCCATCAGCGGCAACGCCGAACTTTTGCTGAACGATGACAACAAGGATAGCCGAGTGCGCCATGCGGAAACAATAAAGACTTCGGCAGGACGCATGGCATCCATGCTGAACAGCCTCTTGGACTATTTCAGGTTGGACAGCAGGAAAGTGACAATCCTATCCAAACCATTCAGGCTAAACCTGATAGCGGATACTCTTGAAACGGAGTTTACCATGCAAGCAAAGTCAAAGCATTTGACCTTGACCGTTTGTAACTATGCGAATGAAGTAGTGGACGGCGACAAGAACCGTATTTTGAGCATAGGCGGCAACCTGCTTTCCAATGCCATCAAATTCACGGACAACGGCACTATTGCTCTGGCAACCAGATACAAGGGCGGTGTTTTTACGCTGACGGTGGAGGATACGGGTACGGGCATCAGCGAAGAATAAAAGGAACGGATATTCAAGCCTTTCGAGCGGCTGGGCAATGCCGCCACGCAGGACGGCTTCGGGTTGGGACTTCCCATCGTGAAACAGCTTGTGGAACTGATGGACGGGAGTATATCAGTGGAAAGCGAAAAGAACAAAGGCAGCAAGTTCACCGTTGTTCTTCCATTGCCGAAAACCGAGGGAACCGTAACGGACGGGAAGAAGGAGCAAGTGCCAGACATCATTTCAAATTACAACGTAATAGTGATAGACAATGACCTTGTGACGCTCGGCATGATACGGGATATGCTTGTGCAGAACGGTATAAACAGTGATGCTTGCCTAACGGTAGGAGAACTGACAGACAAAATGCGCAGTAAGGATTATGACCTGCTGATAACTGACCTGAAAATGCCGGACATGAACGGTTACGAGGTGCTGGAACTCTTACGCACATCCGACATCGGCAACTCACGCACGATTCCAATTGTGGCTGTAACGGCGGCAGGGTTCATCACGGAGGAAGAACTGAAATCGGCAGGGTTCACCGCCATGCTCGGTAAACCGTTCTCCATTGCCGAACTACTGAATGTAGTAAGCCAATATGCCAATAAAGAGCATAGACAACTGCTCGACTTCTCGGCTTTACTCACCTTTGGCGACAGGCGACATACATTGGAACGGTTGGTAACGGAAACGGAGAAAGAAATGGATGAAGTGCAGAACGCGGCGAAAGAGAAAAACATGGAGGCATTGGATGGCTGGGTACACCACCTCAGAAGTTCATGGATGCTGATGAAAGCGGAACAGCCGTTGCAGGAATTATATGCCGTAATTCACAGCGATAGTCCAACGGACGGAGAGATAACACATGCAGTTAATGCTGTATTGGCACAAGGTAAAATGATTGTGGACTTGGCAAGAAAGGAAGCGAAACGATGGGAAGAATAATCGTCGTGGAAGACAATCTCACTTTTTCCGGCTATGTATGCAGGCTGTTGGCAAGCAAAGGCTTCCAGACCGTTAGCGCCTCCACCTGTAACAATGCCCGGAAACTGTTTGCTGGGATGCAGGAGGACGACATCGTGCTTGCCGATCTGCGCCTGAACGACGGTGACGGCATCCTGCTGTTGGAGGAACTTCGCAAGCAAGGGAAATGCAATCCCTACATCATCATGACGGATTATGATGAAGTGCCTACCGCCGTCCGGTCAATGAAGTCGGGTGCGGAGGATTATATCCCTAAAAAATTGTTGGAAATGAGCCTGCCTCCGCTCCTGAAAACCTTACGTGAAAGGATGGAACGGCACGAAACACCCATTTACGAACGGCAGAGCGCGGCTTTCCGTGAGATAGACCACAAGATAAAATTGGTCGCACCAACAAACATGAGTGTACTGGTGTTGGGTGAGAACGGAACGGGAAAGGAACACATCGCCGAGAAAATACATACAATGAGCAAACGGGCGGGCAAGCCCTTCGTGGCAGTGGACTGCGGTCTGTTGTCGAAGGAACTTGCCGCATCCGCCTTGTTCGGACATGAGAAAGGAGCGTTCACGGGCGCGGACACCAAACGGAAAGGCTATTGGGAAGAAGCCGACGGTGGCACGCTGTTCCTTGACGAGATAGGCAACCTGCCGTTAGAGGTGCAACAGATGATGCTCCGGGCATTGGAAAGCAAACGGTACAGACCCGTAGGGAGCAACAAAGACATGGCAGCTGACGTGCGCATCATTGCCGCTACCAACGAGGATATGCAGTCAGCAGTAGCCGAAAAGCGTTTCCGTCAGGACTTGTTCCATCGGATTAAGGAATACACGTTGAACATACCGCCGCTGCGTGAGTGTCGTGAGGACATTATGCCGCTCGCAGACTTCTTCCGTGAACTTGCAAACAAGGAGTTCGGCAAACAGGTGAAAGGCTTTGATGCAGAAGCAAGAAAGCGGATGCTCGTCCATCCGTGGAGCGGCAATGTGAGGGAGCTGAAAGGCACGGTACGCTCGGCGGTACTGTTCACCAACGGGAATACGATAACGGCTGACAAACTGAATTTTGAAGAACCACTGCTGTCGGGAGAAACATCCTTGTCCTTGAAGAACGTGGAAATGGAAAAGAAGCAGATAATCCGTGCGCTGAAACAGGCGGACGGCAACCGCACTCTAGCTGCTGAACTGCTCGGCATCGGGCGCACCACACTATACGGCAAGATGAAACAATACGGCATCAAGTACAAGGAATAAGGCACGATTGCCGCAGGTCAGAAACAGGTTGCCCGACTTCGGAGGAGCAACCAAGCGGCAAGGCTTTCGGGGAGTAACTCGAAAGGTTTTGAGTAACTCAAAACATACCTTGCTGCTGCCACTTTTCGGCAGTAACCGAAAAGCCTTCGGGTAACTCGAAGGACACCTTGCTGATTTCTCGTGAAATCAATAATCCGTCAGCAAACGGATTGGAATTTGTGCTGTCATTTCGGATTTCAAAGCATCGTTTCCCGATGCCCAAACTGCCCAAAAGAAGAAAGGAAATGAGGGCGGTGTGCAAGCCTGCACTTTATTGAGCTTACAGAGAACAAAGCCGGATTTTCATCCTTCTGAGAAACAGACAATAGTGTCAATTCGATGTTGATATGTGCCAATCACAGCCAAAACAGACATTAGACCAATAAGGAAATGCTATTTTGGGCAAATACAGCCTCGCTTGTTCACAAGCTCAGCAAACCAATGATTTACAAAATCGACGATGAACAGAACCGGACAACCAAGAAAGTAATCCAATGCAGATAGGAAGCAACATAGTTTCAATGATATGCTGGTTTGCTGTCGTGTTGTTGTGCAGGTTTACAACAGCGAAACTTCAAATAAAGGTATCAGCAATGGATTGTGGCTTTAGAGAGGTGGAGTTTGGATGATATAAATCGGTGGTACAATACATCCGTCTATCAACGTAGTAATAAAGCAACAAAAGAATGGTGCAATAAACAAAAGCATATAGGCATACGCACGCTGGCCTGCAAGCCTGCCCGCGCTCCAACCTGCCTGCCGTCCAGCTTGCCTGCCGACCGGTCTGCCGGCGTGCCTGCCTGCCGGCACACAGACAGGCGAACCTGCCGACAGGCTATTCGCAAACGGGCAGGCTCAAATATGATGTGGAAACGGTATGGAATTAAAAGCAAGACAGTACTACCGATTTTCATCAGCAAGATGTGCAACAAATATACAATAATGATAAGATGTTTGATTTTCTCTATTTTTCAGAGGAATAGCTTTGGTTATAAGGAAGAAAAACATTATTTTTGCAAATGAGAAAAGCGTTCTTTTGATTGATGCAGAACATTGCAGAATAGAGAAGCCCGCTGGTTTCCAAATCGTTACCTGTTAAGCTGACAATCTTTGTAAGTTCTTTGTTTTCAATGAGTAAGAAGGAATGATATGTCTTCTTGAATGGAAGGTGATGTGCTTCGTGATGCCCGCCTTCATGCACCATTCGCGCAGCGCGAGGTTGTGCCAGGCGGAGTATTTCAGCCCCGAGAAGACCCGCTCGTCGGCCCTGCCGCGCGGCCCCATGTAGCGCACGGCCTGCTCGGCGATGTCGAGGTACTCCAGCCCGCGGGTCTTCTTCTGGCGGAAGACCACGCGCGTGCCGCCGTCGAACTCCTGCACCTCGCCCCACGTCAGCTTGTTGATGTCGCTCCAGCGCATGCCCGTCAGACACGAGAAGATAAAGGCATCCTTCAGCACCGGGTAGGAGCAGTCGGTCTTGACCAGCCGCTGCAACTCCTCGACCGTGAGGTATTCGCGGTGGACATCCTCCGTCCGCGTGGCCTTGACCCCCATGGCGGGCGATTGGGGGACGATCCCCTCCTCGACGGCCCGGTTCAATGCCGCCTTGAACTTCAGAAAGTAGCTGTTCTGGCTGTTGGCCGAGAGGGCGGTGCCGCTCTTCGTGCGGGCCTCCTTGGCGAGGTAGTTGCGGAACCCCTCGACGAACCTTCGGTCGACCCGCTCGAAGGTGGTCTGCGTGCCCGCGTAGGCAATCAGGTGTTTCAGCATGCTGTCCCAGTTGCCCCAGTTACCGGGTGAATCCTTGCGCTGCTCGACCATCCCGCGGATAAACTCGACCAGGTTGGTGCGGATCTTGAACGGCACGGCGAACCCGTACTGTTCGTTCTGCTCGTCGAGCAGCCGTTTGGCCTTGACCTTCTCGGCCATCTCCAGGTTGATCTTGTTGTGGTCGCGCTCGGCTTTGTTGCGGGGTGTGGTGTAGAGGAAGTATTCGAGGGTCTCGAATCTGCGGCGGTGTTTGATCCGCCCCTCCTCATCGCGCGTGTAGCCATAGTAGTACTCCAGCACCAGCGAGGTGAGTCCCGTCGAGCGCTGCGGTTTCTGATGAAGTTTGATTTCCATGGTGTCGAGGTTTTGGTTCAGGGCAAAGATAGGAAAATATTTTTTACACTTTTTTACACCTCGGCGTTTCCAAGGTGTAAATGGAGTGTAAAATTTACACCTCGAAGGCAAAAATGAACTCTAGAAAATCGCTCGATTTTCTGTTGTAATTCGTTGATTTATTGATGATTATTCTGCGTTTTGCTCGATTTTTCTTCGGTCGAGTTACTTTCCTACGCAAAACTTCGAGAAGATGTTTTGCAGCACCTCGTCGGGGGTGATTTGGCCGCGGCCCGTGATCGTGCCGATATGGCCGATCACCTGGCGGATCTCCTCGCTCAGAAGGTCTGTCGGGAGCCCCTCGTGCAGCCCCTCGAGTGCTCGCAGCAGGGCGTCGTGCGCCTCAGTCAGCGCCTCGGCGTGGCGGCTGTTCGAGACGACGGTGTCGCCGTGGTAGAGCGCCTGCGTGTCGACCGCAGCGCGCAGCGCGCAGCGCAGGGTGTCAAGCCCCTCGCCGGTTTTCGCCGAGAGGCCCAGTATGCCCTCCGGAAGCGTCCGGCCGGGGCAGCAGTCGAGTTTGTTCATGACGGTCAGCAGGCGCTGCTCCTGCCGCACCTCAAAATCGGGTGCGGGGGTCGGTG
>ERZ779796.143-NODE-143-length-9908-cov-2.55912_pt1 | contig 9908 bp, 7 predicted proteins | sample MGYA00511097_ERZ779796 | MGnify/ENA primary metagenome ERZ779796 (study PRJEB29588, sample SAMEA2154930) | human gut metagenome | biome: human gut; feature: human-associated habitat; material: faeces | place: Denmark | collected 2008/2010 ...
CCCCGACAACTCTCGCTCGGTTCCCAAAGGATATTGCCGATAGGAAGCTGTCTTGCCAATCACTAAATCGGTTCCTTTCCTATCCACTAAGGCAGGAATCTTTTCCGATTTATCCAAAGTCCCGTTTATAAAAATTTCGGCAATCTGTCTTTCTGAATCAAGCCGAGCCACCACGTAAGTCCAGTCGTACAAAGGCACCACAGACGAGTTCATCGTAAAAATCCGGTTCCCGTCAGCGGTCTTGAACTCCAGTCTTCCCATTCTATCGAGTCCCAGGAAATATCCGCAATCGCCCGACAGATGGTCCACGATGGCCGCTGTATTGAAAGGATATTCCAAAGGGGCTATCCAGGCACTGACCGTAACATCTCCGGTTTCTATCAACGAGACCTGTTCGGATGGCAGCACTACCGCCGAACTGTAAGAATCGAAATTCAGACAAGAGCCGGAAACACCTTTCTCCCAATACGACTTCACCCCTTCGATGCGGCAAGTAGTGCCTGATTTCTGTTCCTTCGTTCCATCCCCTCCGGCGGTCAACGCTTCGTCAAAGCCGAACGCCATAAGTGCCCGGGACTTTAATGCGCAATCGGAAACAGGATTGTCTATCACCTTTGCCGGCATCACCGGCTTGACAGACGGTTGCTTTTCGGCCATTATCTTCACTCCTCTTTCCGAAAGTTGCAACTCTTGATAATACCGGTTACTCGGATTCTCCCATTCGTCCAGTTTATAGCAGCCTTGCTTTACCACTCTTTCCACCTTGCCGGATGCGTATATCGTAAAATATTCATCCACATAGTCGGCAAAGAACGGAGCCGGACTCCCTACCTTATTATAGGCAGCCTTATAATTTGTAAACGACTCTCCGCTTACATCGGTTGCATATCTCCAATGAACCACCACACTTGAGTCCGAACGCTCCACGATGGCGGCATTGGTGGCGAAGTTGCGCTCGGCGGCACTGCCCTCCTTGTCGTAATCCGTAGCAACCATACGATTCACAAGTTTACCGTTACCACTTACCGGCTTCCAATAAGGGCAGTAGCCATGCTCACGGCTAAACAGCAACCTTCCCTTCCTTGGCAAATCCACTACAACATCGGCATATCTGCCCGTATGCTTCTGATTACTGAGAGACTGACGGGCATAATAAGCCTTGAAAGAAGTGCTCTCTACGGAATAAGCCCGGGCTGCACAAGTTACACACAGTACTATTAATAGAAAGTATTTTCTCATATCCATATAGCATTAGAATTAACATTCGACAAATTTGCAGAGTTTCTTAATTCATCGAACTCATGTATGCAATTATTGGTTACCCAACCATCCTTTATTTAATTATCCTTGTTGATATCATATTTGCAATTGTTCACATAAATATCATTCATAAATATGTTATCAACTTTTTCAATGCCAAAAGGCTTTCTTACCTCTCCGGCAGAATGATAAACATGAATTCCACGGAAAAAAATACCATCAAATTCTTTAGATAAAAAGTAGAAAACGGAATCTTAGTACCAAATGTTATCCGATTTTCAGGATATCCTTTGGCATTTTCAACTACTAATACAGGATAATCCTTCATCCTCTTCTTATTCACCGCTATCGGAATATGTATACAGATATCAGACAAATGTATATTTTCTATCCGGCTATCATCAATACCAGCTATTACAGACGGAATAACACTGCGCACGTTCGCCTGAATATTACTCAACGTGATATTCTTCATCACAGATGGCTTGCCAGCAGCATTTACCGCCCGTTTGCCCACCCGAATAAAGAATGGGCTAAGTACATCCTTCATTATAATATTAGAGAATTTGATATCTTCAACAATGCCGCCATCTACTCCCATAACTACAATACCCGTATTGACACTTGCCAGATTCGGGTTCAATACAATATCTGAAGGCATATCCCAATGCCGAAATCCATTTTCATCTGTACGGTTAATCACACAATTCGTTACTGTAATATTCCTAAAGCCACCACGCGACCCCGTACCCAATTTAATTCCATTACAGATAGAAGATACAATACAATTTTGCACGACTATATTCTCACACAGCCTATCAGCATATTCACTCTTAAGGCACAAAGCATCATCTTCTGACTCAATGATGCAATCAGACACCAGCACATTTTTGGCATCAATGTCCAATCCATCATTGTTCCAATTCACCAAGCTCTTAATGTGCAGTCTTTCCAAGACAACATCCACACAACCTGATAAAGAAACAACAATCTCAGCGGCATTGGATATTGTCACCCCACTTAATCTTATATGAGAACTATTCAAAAAGCAGATATTTTTAGGTCGCCCTGCCTTATTCATACCCAACTGAAATACAGATGAACTGCCAGCTCCATTAATGGCACCTTCACCACATATCCCCACATTATGTACATTATCTGCAATAATAAGACTTTTCACGGTCGATACATAACTCTCTCGTTGTGCAATTGTTCCAATTTTTTTATATGCAGAAATATCATAATCCGAATAATCCAATGGATTATCACTGCCTTGAAGTATAGCACCAGGCATAAGTTCCAAAAATACATTAGACCGCAAATAGAGTGTTCCGGTACAAAACTTTCCTACGGGAATAATTACTTTGCCTCCTCCCATACGATGGCATGAATCGATAGTTGCCTGAATATAGCCGGTATTCAAGGAGCTTCCAGAAACAGCACCAAAATCCGTAATATTATAAGAAACAGCATTCAAAATAAGAATTGATTGACACAATAGAATAACGAACAAGCAAATCCGCTTCATAACACTAATCTTTTATTTACGATTAAATTTATCAACTGCTTGATAAAAAGCTTCAATATTCCTAAAAGGAATGTCTGAAGGGGTATCACACCCGCTTGATATCACAAAATTGGAGAACTCACGTGTCTTTTCCAGCAAGGCGCCAGTTACTTTAAACACCTCTTCGGACGAAGCCAGTTTGAATACCTCCACCGGGTCGACATTACCCATTACCAGCATATCACCAGGACACATATTCAAAGCCTCAACCATATTGGCACGGTTGCCGAAATGCAGCCCCTTAACCCCTGTATCTATCATTGCAGAAGTACAGTGCCCCGTATTTCCACAATTGTGAAGTATTACAGCAAAACGATCTTCCTGCACAGCATCGATAATCCGTTTTACAAATATCGAAGAATAATTATAGCAATCCTCATTGGAGAGCAGTCCCGCAGCAGGTTCTGCCAAAAGCACACCAGCCACACCAGTTTCCTTTATAGCTTTGCAATAGCTGATTAGGAATTGGGTACACTTTTCTATGAGTAGAATGGCTGTCTCGGGCTCTGTATAGATGGCCATCATGATTTCTGTCATATCATAGAGACGCCCAGCTAAGGAATATGGGCCTATACAGCCGGCAAACACCGGTTTATCAATACTAGCTGCAGCTAATGCATCAGCCTTCAGATACTGCGGTATGCGAGCCTTGTCAAGCAATGGAATTTCAAGATTGTTGACATCATCAAAATTTGAGAGAAGCCGGCTGGCAACAGTGGGAACCTCATTCTCATCCATTCTCAATTCTGCTCCGAAAGCTTCCGCTTCTACAGTGAGGTCCATGATTGTGGTACATGCAACTGCATTAGGAAAACGCTCATTAAGTGCCTTTATAGCCTGAAAATGAACTTCACCATCGGTTACAGCATCAATCACTTTTTTGCCAATGAGCTCAATGCCAGGATGCGTCATAATCGGCATCGATTTACGCTCGGGATTCGAAATTATATCTTTAATCCATTGTGTTACATTCATATTCAATTATTTTTTTTATTGATTAATCTGTTCCGGTTTTTATAACAATCGGGTTTATTGCACAGTTCACATCCATATTTTTGTTTTCTTATGCCAGACCCCAAAGCAACTACAGCACTGACTGACTTTATAGGAGACATAAGCGACGATTCACTAAGACTTATGCCACATGGAGCATCCGGAAGCAGCGAAAACAAAAGTTGCTGCTGCGACACATGCCATCCGCAATAACCGGGGCTGTAAGGGAAACTCACACCATACCCTTGGCAGGAGGCTACCTCTTCAATCTTTTGGCAAGTACGGGCTGCCACCGACTCGGCAATGGCAGAACCGATTGAATCCAACAGGAATTCTTTGTAGATGTCTCCGGAGTCCTTTACCTCAAACTGCATTTTTTGGAACTCATGCCCTGCAGTAGCAACCATCACGGCATAGTATTCAGCTTCTGCAAAATAAGGGGTTATGACAGCTCCCGTATGAAATTCCAGCCCATCAATGTTTATATGGTTTTTACGAGCCGGATTGGACTTGTAGAAGGAAAACATGCATCTGGGTTTTATTATTTTAGAAATCTCGTACTTCAGCCCTTCAAGGCTGTCCATCATATCATTGTCAGGGACATACCCCCGCCCCATTGACAAGTAAATGTCATCTGGGTTAAGCACAAGGTCGTCCCAGGCCAGCTCATATTCGTAGATATCCCTATCAGTCATAAGAATCCGATTATTTGCTGTCAATGAGTTCTTTCGCCTTTGTCACGGCAGCATTGGCATTACTTGTATAGGCGTCTGCACCTATTACCTTGGCAAATGTGTCATTGACCGGAGCACCTCCCACCATAATCTTGACCTTGTCTCTGAAACCGGCTGATTCGATGGCAGCAATGACCTCTTTCATATAATTCATCGTGGTGGTAAGCAGGGCAGACATACATACGATATCAACATTATTCTCTTGTATTGATTGTACAAATTTGTCGCTATCCACATCAACTCCAAGATTAATCACTTCAAAGCCACAGCCCTCAAACATCGAAGCCACCAAGTTTTTGCCAATATCATGAAGGTCACCCTTGACCGTACCGATGGCTATTTTCCCAAGGTACACGGTTGGATCGCCTTTGAGCAGAGGTTTTAATATGTCAAGCGCACCACGCATGGCGCGCGCACTGATCAGTAGATTGGGCACAAACACCTTACCTTCTTCAAAACGACGGCCTATTTCCTCCATCGCTTTGACCATGTAATCATTGATTATCACATTCGGACTGAAGCCTTCGGCTACAGCCTTTTTGGTGATTTCTACAGCAGGGGCCAACTTCCCTGCCAGAATTGCCTCATATAATTCATTCAGATTTTCCATTGTTTTTCTTGTTTATTTTGTACGTAATTCTTTTAATGCATCAAAAACTGCAACGATATTTTCAACCGGCACATTGGCTTGTACATTATGAATCGAGTTGAACACGAAACCACCGTCTTTTCCTAAGATTTCGCATTGCCCTATCACATGGCGACGTACTTCATCCGGCGTACCGTAAGGAAGAACTCGCTGTGTGTCAACACCACCTCCCCAGAACGTGAGTTGTTGTCCGAACTCGTCTTTAAGACGCTGTGAATCCATGTCTTTCGCATTTATTTGAACCGGGTTGATAATATCAAAGCCCGCCTTGATGATGCCGGGAAGTATGGGTACCATGGCACCACATGAATGCTTCATCGTCTTCCAAGTCGTATTCTTGTGTATCCAGTCATTAAGCTTGCGGTAATGGGGCTGCCAGAGCTCCATAAAGACATCTAGTGAGCAGAACTGTCCTTCCTGAGTGCCGAAATCTGTACCACATGTGAACACAACGTCCACTTTGCTGCCCAAGGCGTTCCACAATTTGGAATAATTTTCGATAGCCAAATCAATTTCTCTTTCAAACACTTCATGGATATAGTCTTGCCTAATCAGTGTGGACATGTACCATTCAGAAATGCTACGGATGCCTTTGGGATTCTTAAGTCCCATAGCAGGCAGAAGACCGACATCGCCAAGAGCAGCTCCACCGAAGCTGGCAACAACGGCACGGCCTGTCGCGGTTGCCTTGTCAACACTCTGTTTATAATGCGCTATATCGGCATCCGTCAAAACAGAGAACTCTTCAAGGTTATCTTCCGGATTCAAGTTGTCATCGTCTATCGCAATCTTCCTTTCGTTGATGAAATAACACCCATCGGGCATCACACCGCTGGGGGGACAACTTCTATCACCTTGGGCATACATATAGACATCCCCTCTCTCATTTTTATCAAAGTCAAGACCTACGGGAACCAGAACTTTCTGTCCCCAAGGAGTCACTTGTTCATGTAGGTCAGTATTGTCAAGTCCAAAGCTGTCCTTAGAGCCACCTACACCAATACAGTCGATTCCGAGTTTATCGGCAAGTTCCTCATCAATTTCGCCAAGCATTTGGAATGTGTCAATTACTTTCACTGGTCTTTGCTCCAACCCATAGTGTGAGCGGAGAGCCTCTACGATGTAGCAATGAATGCCACTGACTGCAGTAGAGCCAAAGTCTACTGGTACGCAGTCGGAATTTTCATGGTTGAGTGCTTTAAGCACTCTTTCTTTTGATTTACCCATAATATTGAATTGCATGTATTCACCCAAAAATGAACGTTTAAAAATTAGACGACCTTAGTTAATTAACAAAAACAAGACAAGTTTACTGTGGTATTGGAAATGTCTTACCATCTACAACAACTTCCCTTTCTGAAATCTTTATTGCCGGTGCTTTATCTCCTGAACGTTTTGGATAAAGCACCGTTGTTACAGCAAAACGGTTTGTTTTTGCCCTCCAGTCCAGTTCAATGGCACTGCCCAATTTGCCTTGTCTTGGCCCGTTCTCATCATAATCACGCCCAAAAGGAGCATGCATATAGCCATCATTCCTATGTAATTCCATCTCTGAATTACCTGTTACAGCAATGTAAAGGTCTGCTGTCGGACGCTGAACCTTAACTGCCTGAGAATTGCCGGACACCACAGTTTTTTCATCACGATTAAAAAAGTGAAGGCGATAGTCGTACATATGTTCTTTACCATCATTCGGATTCATTACATCACTAATAATGAAAAATCCCCCTTCTGGAATAAAACGAATTGTACGGGACGCCTCTTTCATATCAATATGATAAGCATTATTGGCCTCACTGCGTACAATGGCTCCCCCATCCTGCATATGTTCCAGTTTCATAAGAGCAGCATGAGGGTACCCCTTAACCCATACCTGACGGTTGTCCCAACGTCCTTCTTTGTATGAAGGATTACGAGGAGATTTCTGATTCATACCGTCTATCGTAATAGTATTACTTGCACGAGTACAGATATCATATTCATTATAAATACGGCTACGGTATGAAGCAGACCCAGGCGTTACAATGAAATATTCACCAAAGGCAGCAAAGGTAATAGAATGAAGTTCGGGACGTGCATGTGAGTATTCCACCCTACTACCAAGGTCCCCGAATTTCATTCCCAACACGATGCCTTCATCCGACCAGCCATCACGAATAAACAAGTCACCGCTATCAAATGCCCGTACATTAGGTAAACCTGCTTCCGATGGACTAATCGGAGCCACCACTGCATTGTTGAACTTTGCTGCAAACAAGACACCGTCAAAAGAATTTTTACTCTTGTACTTTTTACGTATCCAAGAAGCTATGCCGTCGTGATATATATATTTTGCTAAAAGGCTTGGTTTATCCTCACTGGCAGCTTCGTTCCCGTACCCGTTATCACCATAGCTAATACGTATATATCCCGGTGTCCCGTCTTCACCAACATCAAAAATATGTCCGTAAATTCTCCATGTCATACTCTCCCTGAGATTGGCACTTCCAAAGAGTTCCTGAATTTCGGCAGGGGTCATTAGAAGTGCAGAATTGAAAAGTTCACCTATGGGATAAGCAAAATACCCATATCCTTCCGAATAACTTCCATCAGGTTCAATCGTTCTGTCAACATAATACTTAAGCCCGGCAAGTGCGCGTTTCCTGCCTTTATCATCATCGAAATACGTAGCGGAGTGCAACAAACCACAACTAATGACTGCTGTCCAGTTATTGGGACTAAAGCGTTCAAGCCAGTTGTATACCGTCAAATGTCCTTTCTCATACCATGCTGTTTCAATCATTTCAAACTCAGTATCTGTCATATCCCTCTTTACGGCAGGAATGGCATAACAGAGCATCTTGTTAAGGCCTGCAGTTTCAAGGGCACCTGCAGGATGCTTGGAATTATAACCGCGAAGTTCAGCATGAACCCAAAATTCGTAAGGTAATCCAGCCATCTTTACAAGATGGCTACGAATAAAGGTAGAAAGTAGCTGATTGCCGGTAAAGACATACACAATAGACAAATTCTTCAGAGTGGAAAGAGTATAAACATATCTGGAACTTCCAAAACTACTAAGTACAGCAGCTTCAGCCCCGACAAAGCCTCTGATATCCCACGAAGATATCACCTGTGCCGCCTGCCTTTGAAGTTCTCGCCAAGATTCAATCCCGTCACTGTCATCTTTGTAAAATTTATACAAGGCATGAAGTTCCTTATTACTAACAATAAACAAGCCATCAGGGTAACAATCCAAGTACTTGTCGGTAAGTTTCAGATCATCTATAGTGATCTCTGTAGAGTAATCCGGATAAGGTATCGAGAAATCTGTATATTTCGGGAATTGCTCTAACGTCTGCTGCGCAAGGGACGGCAATGCCATTGCAGCAATAATAAAAAACAGTATGTTCCTAATCATATTAGATTCCAATTTTACAATAGTTTATCTTGCATATAATTTATTCAACTCAGCCCATGACGTATTTGTAACGACACTGTTCCAATAAGCAGTAGTGCCTCTAAAACGACTGTCATACATCTGTCCGGACCACCCTGCTCCCACATAATAAACAACCGGTTCATTACTACGAACTTTGAGGAGCACAACCTCATTAGAGCCAATTTTTCTAATATCCATAACTGCCGACGGATCGGCTACAATAGCAGAATGAAGCGTAAGAGAAGTCATTTCCTCGTTATCCAAATTATAAGCCACAGAACCCTCGGGTACAGCAATTTCCTCAACCACACTGACAAGTCCCTTATCTTTCCGGACTTTGACTTCTTCACTTCCAAAAGTCGACAACCCGACGGCAAGCACCAAATCCTCTCCATTGCTACTTTCAACGGTTTGTGTAACTTTGTAGTAATTTGTCCCTAATACCATTTCTATACGCTTAGTATCGTAAACAGTCACCCCACCAACTTCAAATGGTTGATATTGCAGCACGAAGTCTATGTGAGCATTATCGTTACGATTAATGCGATAATTTGCATATGTTTGAGATGGGATTAGCCTGCCGTCTGCATAAATGGCACTTCCACCCAAGCCACAATTCTTGCCAACGGTATAAAAATCACACCCTTCGCCATAATCACGATGGTATGAACGACCTTCAGAATCATTCCTATACCAACTGTCAATGATGGAATAATCAACGGACTTTGCCCAATAATCTACCCCACTCATACTTTTATCGCCTATGAGCCGAGAGTATACACGAAATGCCACTCTGTCATTCTCCCAAGCTATATCTTCCTTACGTTCTTTTACGAAACGCACATAGGTCTTTGGCCTATCAACTCCATTGGCGCTACCAAGCGGAGAATCAAGAATGACTTCCTTAAATCCCAACCGGAGTGCTTGAGCAAGGGCAAATACAACTGGGCCGAATGCGTGCGGCTCATTGAAATAATAATGACGCAATTTATATGCTTCCTTAGACCCATTGCCAGGAGCAAGATTACTCATGCAGGTATGTCCTACCGAACCATCTGCATCAATATAAGACAAAAGAGCTTTAATCCCTTTCTCAAACTGGGGGAGGTACCTCCTACTCAGGACATTATTCTCTATAGCAGCCCCAATTCCTGCCAGCACAAGAGCACTACCCGAGGTTTCAACATAAGAGTTAAAATCTGTCATTTCCTGATGCCAAAGCCCATTCTCATCCTGATATTTCAAACAAGAAAGATAAAACTCTTTAGCGACTCCAAGCACCGC
>ERZ779796.147-NODE-147-length-9742-cov-3.27656_pt1 | contig 9742 bp, 7 predicted proteins | sample MGYA00511097_ERZ779796 | MGnify/ENA primary metagenome ERZ779796 (study PRJEB29588, sample SAMEA2154930) | human gut metagenome | biome: human gut; feature: human-associated habitat; material: faeces | place: Denmark | collected 2008/2010 ...
AAAAAACAGATCTATCAGCGTTTTAATAAGCAGATGCCTTACGCGGTATGTCTTATTCTTCCATGTGACCACTGCGTATTTTCCAAGGAAATCCATATAGTGCTCACCGACCTTGGCCTCATACTCATTGACATTCAGGTGCACTGTCTTGCCCATCTCATTGAGCACTGTAACAAACTCTCTCTGCTTAAACGGATAGTTGTCCGGCAGATGTACAAACACTGAGTCTATCTCTGCTGTTGATATCACCTGAAGCAGGTTATCGGCAGTTGCAACGACCTCTATCTTGTCTACTATCTCACCGACCATATCACAGTCCAAAATTGCAATATTCGATATACGAAAATCCCAGTTTCTTGTGGTCTTTATCTTTTTTATCACTCGCTCCACCTGGTCTGAGGTGGTGACAAGCATAATTTTCTCATTGGCCCCTGAGCGGTGATATTCCTTTGTCACCAGTCTTTTCAGCAGCTGTCTGACTATCACAGTGAATATGGTACTCAGTATGAAGGTCATACCCATCTGCCCTCTGGAGAAATATTCACTTGTTTTTGTAAAGTATACACAGCCGACTGTGATTGCACCCACATATACATACATTTTCAGGACATTGTATATTTCAGGAAATAGCTTTCGGTTTATCAGATTATCATCTGCAAATGCCACGAAATGTACTACCACATATGCCACGAGCTCCACCAGAAAAAGCGTAAGATAGTGCTCTGTATGGTTTATAAGTCCCGTTCTAAAGAAACCGAACTTGTACCAGTTTGCAATCAGATAAGATGTAAACATCACAATTATATCAAGAAGTACCTCAAGGTACTGGATTATCCATTTTTTTGAGTTCATATCTTTCTCCCGGATTTTTCCTTATCAGCAGTATCTATACCGGCAAGCAGTACAAGCAGGAACGGATCATATGCCATCTCCAGCAGATGGTGTTCCATAAAGGAGTGCACTCCAATCATGACTATTGCTGCAAAAAGCACATATTGCTTTGCGCCTATTGCCTTGTGACCAATAAATATTAATAATATCAGCACTACAGCAAACACTATTATTCCATACTCAAACAGCATCCTAAGATACATATCATCTATAAAGAAATACTTTGCAGGGTCTATCCTGGTCGGGTCTGCAACACCTCCCCAGCCCTGTTCCTCTATAAACTGTCCAAATGGCTTGATGCTATACTCACTCCACACTTTGTGGCTCACCATCAGCCTTTGAGACAGTACAGAGTCTATTTTAACCATTATAGCATTGCTCTCACTATAAAAATAGCTGAGTGCAAGAAAAAGACTCGCCCACACTATCGGCAGATATTTAAATATCTCACACACCCTGCGCGCCAGATTTTTCCTCTCAATCAGATAAATCAGACCCATCAAAACCAAAAATCCTGTCAGGCAGACTGTTCCTGTAAATGCTCCTGCTTTTATATATATAAATACAGCTGCTGCTATCACGATAAGCCATCTGAGCCCTGCCGGATATCTGTATTTTTCGTTTTCCCGTACTCTCTTCCATATACCAAGGCAGCTTACCGCCAATATAAGGTAAAATATATGTGCCGCAAAGTCCGTCGGATATATGATGCCGTATGAATGTCTGGCTGCTGCATTTCTAGGTGAATAGCCTATCACATCCGCTATCACACCTGTCTGACTGGCTATAGCTGCCACTATAAGCATGACCGACAACACCGCCGTATATACCTTTAGTATATTGTCAAACCTCACATTTTTTGCCCCTACAATAAGTAGTACCGGCTGTAGCAGCTCATAATAACCGGTCTGTAAACCTACTATTCCAAATATAAGAATAACTACGGCAATTGCAAGCTGCTCTTTTCTGCTGTAGTATCCTGAAAAAAGGACCTTGGCTCCCGTATACAAAACCATCGCTGCAAGAAAAAGCTTAAAGGTGCCCACCAGTACCTGCTGCGAAAACATGGTAGTCTCGTATACGCATTTTGCGAGCACAATGCCATACAATATAAAGTATACTACATCCCATCTGTTATTTTTCTGTGTTGAAATTGATTTATTTTTGTCCATAAATGATATTTTACCATATTTGATATATAATTGCCACATTTCAAAAAATTATAACAAAAATTTAATAAAAGCTACAGTTTATGCGTCTCCGCTCAACTGTAGCCTTTAAAATCGACCTATTTAATTACTTCAGGTCATCATCTGTAATTGTTTCACCATTCATAACCTTCTGTATCAACTGTTTAGCATGCTCTACGCTGCTCTCATCCGGAATAGTAACATAAACTTTCTGAATAGGCATAGAATATGTTGTTTTCTTGGTACCCTGACCAGTTACTGCAAATGACTTAATATTCCAGCTTCCTCCCTCTGACAGCTGCATATTGATAAGAGATGAAATATCTGAGCTTTTAAAATCCATGGAAATCATTCCCTCAAGACTGTCAAGAATACCGGAGTAGTTGGTCAATAATGCCGTACTGTTTGTCATCTTATCTATTACTGCTGAAATAAGATCCATCTGATGGCGTCCCCTGCCATTATCTCCGTCCGGAAGATTATGCCTCTCACGGGCATATGCCAATGCTTCCTCTCCGTTTAATTCATTTGGACCCTTTGAAAACTTGTAAGAATCCATAGATGAACTAAATGCCTGTTCAGAATTCACAGTAACTCCACCTATTTGGTCTATAAGAGTCTCAAAACCTGTGAAATTAATCTGAGCATAGTAGTTGATTGTATCCAGATCATATACTGAAGCCAATGTCTTCATTGAACAATCTATACCATACAATCCACAATGTGTCAGTTTATCCTTTGTCCCATGAGATACCGACGTTTCAACATAGTAATCTCTAGGTGTATTTAACAATAACACCTGTCTACTCTCAGGATTGACAAAAGCCAGAATATTTACATCGCTTCGGCTCTTTGCAAGCTTCTTGCTTCTGGTATCTGATCCACTGATATATACAACGAACGGCTCCTTTGTCACCTGAACATCCTTTTCTGTCTTCTCAACCTCATATGTCTTAGTATAAGCATACAATACCTTTGTCTTTGTTTCAAAATCTTCATACCCCTCTGTATCTGTGATAACAGATACATATGAGGTATTGAGTATCATCGCCTTTACCTCACCCGAATAAAGGGCATCCACCATCTCTATTGCAGACGCATATGGCTTTGTATTGATTGTACTGTCTGTTTTTTTATTAATATCATCTATTGTTTCCTTTGTCTCTTCATATCCATATGAATCAGTATATGCAAAGGTATAATCCTTGGCATCATCAATAGTCTCAGCGGGATCATCCTTCATAACATAGACAACAATCTTATCCTCCATGACATTTTTATTTCCGGTCATATCATTAAGTGTGCCCATCACCTTGCTAAGCACAGACGTGCCATATAAGCTACATATGATAACCAGTATAGATATAAATGTTCCCAATCCTCGCTTAAAATAGCCCGACGCTTTTGGTTTCATTATGTTTTGTCCTAAGTGAACAAGTGCAAACACCAGGAACTCCATAATTAATAAACCCCCGGCTGCAAACATGATATACTTTGCAGGTAACATTTTTGTTTTTACAGCCATAGCAAATATCATAGCACTAGCAATAAGCTGTAAAACCAATAATACCCTTGCAAATATTATCCATTTTGTAGCCTTTTTCTTTTTCTTCATTTGTTTCTCCTTCTATCTATAAATACATAGTACTTATCTATTTTAACAAATGATTTTGATTTTTCAATATTTTAACAATGATTATAACAAAATTAATAATTTTTTTTAAAATTTAAATGTGTTTTCCAGTGTCTCCCACTTCTGATCCTTATCACTCAAGTTGATTGGTGTGCCATCCTCAAGTGTGTATCCGCTTCCGTCAGCGCTTCCCGGATACTCTCCGACAAGCTGTGGCCACTCGATGCCGATTGCAGGATCATTCCATGCAAGGCCGCTCTCATCTCCAAGGTGCCAGAAATCTGTTACCTTGTAGCAGAACTCTGCTACATCTGAGAGTACTAAAAATCCGTGTGCAAAGCCCTCCGGAATAAGGAACTGCTTCTTGTTCTCCTCTGTGAGCTCTACTCCGAACCACTTGCCGTATGTCTTTGAATCGCTTCTTAAGTCTACAGCCACATCAAATACTGAGCCTTTTACTGCACGCACAAGCTTTGCCTGTGGGTATTCCTTCTGGAAATGGAGTCCGCGGAGCACTCCCTTTGTGGAGCATGACTGATTATCCTGTACGAACACTCTGTCAATGCCAGCTTCCTGCATATCCTTTGAATTGTATGTCTCCATAAAGTATCCACGGTTGTCTCCATGCACTGTAGGCTCGATGATGCAAAGTCCTTCGATTCCACCTACGTTTTTCTGTACTTTAATCTGTCCCATGATTTCTATGTCCTTTCTTGTATTACGTGAACATCCCAACATCTAACTCAACCTCGCTACTTCGTAGCTTCTTTGCTCACTAAAATTCTATCTCCTGCAGATATCTGTGCAGCGCATCCTGCCATGTAGGGAGTGGCTTAAATCCATTCTCCACGAGCTTGCTCTTGTCCAGTCTGCTGTTAAACGGACGTGCTGCCTTTGACACACCGTACTCTGCTGTTGTAACAGGTGCTACTGTAAGTCTGTCCTCAGAATACTCTGTATGACCAAGCTCCACTGCCTGCTTAAAGATTTCCTTTGTAAAATCATACCAGCTTATATATCCACCCTCGTTTGTAGCGTGATAGTAACCGTATTTATCAGTCTCTATCATATCTACGAGCAATCTTGAAAGGTCGAGTGTATATGTCGGTGTACCAATCTGGTCACTTACTACTGTAAGCTTATCGTGTGTCTTGCCGACATTTAGCATTGTCTTGATGAAGTTCTTGCCGTTTACACCAAATACCCATGCTATACGCACTATAAAGTACTTCTCAAGTGTATTTGCCACTGCAAGCTCTCCGTCAAGCTTTGTCTGTCCATATACATTGAGTGGTGCATAGTCCTTGCAGTCAGGCTGCCATGGTGTGGTGCCCTGTCCGTCAAATACATAATCTGTGCTGATATATACCATCTTGGCATCTATCTTCTTGCAGGCATCTGCAATATTCTGTGTGCCGTCTGCGTTGATTGCATGCACCTTTGCTTTTTTATCATCATCCTCGGCCAGATCCACAGCTGTCCATGCTGCACAGTGTACTACTACGTCAGGCTTAAGCTCTGTGATTGTTTTTTCCACTGCATCACGGTCTGTGATATCGAGTGAGACATATGGCATCTTTGTAACTGCTGTGCCATCATCTGCTCCGCTGTACTGTGGTGCTATATCTGTTCCGATTCCTTCGTAACCGCGTGCTGCAAGGTCGTTCATTACGTCGTGTCCGAGCTGACCTGCAACTCCTGTAACAAATACTTTCATTTTGGGTCTCCTTTATACAAATATTCGTAAACAGGCCCAACATATATGCGCAATCCCGCATGCTTTCCCGCTGCTTACGCAGCTAAGATTGCTTATATACGTTGTTCCTGCTCTATTCTAGAGCCTCAAAGAATCAAAATGCGCTTATGTAAGCGAGCTTACAACACGCATTTCGATTCTTCAAGGTTTACGAATAGCAGTTATCTATTCGCGTACATCTTCTCGTAATAGTTCTGGTACTCTCCGCTGATGATTGTCTCCCACCACTCACGGTTATCAAGGTACCATTTGATTGTCTTCTTGATTCCGTCCTCAAACTTGGTCTCCGGAAGCCATCCGAGCTCGTTGTGAATCTTTGTTGGGTCGATTGCGTAACGCATATCATGTCCCTTACGATCTCCTACGAATGTGATAAGGCTCTCAGGCTTGTTGAGCTCCTTGCAGATAATTTTTACGATTTCAAGGTTTGTCTTCTCATTGTGGCCACCTACATTGTAAACCTCTCCTACACGTCCGTTGTGGATGATAAGGTCGATTGCCTTGCAGTGATCCTCTACATAGAGCCAGTCACGTACGTTCTCGCCTGTTCCGTATACCGGGAGTGGCTTGTCATTAAGCGCATTTGCAATCATAAGTGGGATAAGCTTCTCCGGGAAATGGTATGGTCCGTAGTTGTTTGAGCAACGGCTGATTGTTACAGGAAGTCCATATGTGCGGTGGTAAGCAAGCACGAGTAAGTCTGCTGCTGCCTTTGATGATGAATATGGGCTTGATGTATGGATTGGTGTATCCTCATGGAAGAAAAGGTCAGGGCGGTCAAGTGGCAGATCTCCGTATACCTCATCTGTTGATACCTGGTGATATCTTTTAATACCATACTTGCGGCATGCGTCCATAAGCACTGATGTTCCGATGATATTTGTATCAAGGAATACCTGTGGGTTCTCGATTGAACGGTCAACGTGTGACTCTGCTGCGAAGTTTACAACCATATCAGGATGCTCTTCCTCAAATAATTTGTATACAGCGTCACGGTCTGTGATGCTCTCCTTTACGAAACGGAAGTTTGGATTGTCCATTACAGGCTCAAGTGTTGAGAGATTTCCTGCATATGTGAGACAGTCTAAGCATACGATACGGTAATCCGGATATTTGTTAAGCATGTGAAATACGAAGTTGCTTCCGATAAATCCTGCTCCACCTGTTACGATAATTGTCATTTTGATTTCCTCCTTAATATAACTGCTCGCGGTATTTTCCATCAAGTACGTCCTTTAAGTACTGTCCGTACTGATTCTTCTTTACTAGCTCATATGTCTTTAATACTTCATCCTTTGTAATCCAGCCGTTTAAGTAAGCGATTTCCTCAAGACATGCTATCTTACGGTGCTGATGTGTCTCAACTGTCTTGACAAAGTTTGTAGCATCTACAAGGCTCTCATGTGTTCCTGTGTCAAGCCATGTGAAGCCCTGTCCCAAAAGCTCTACATTGAGGGCTTTTTTCTCAAGATAGATTCTGTTTAAGTCTGTTATCTCAAGCTCTCCTCTGGCTGATGGCTTAAGGTTCTTTGCATACTCTACTACATTGTTATCGTAGAAGTAAAGACCTGTGACACAGTAATTGCTCTTTGGATGCTCAGGTTTTTCCTCGATTGAAATAGCCTTTCCTTCCTTATCAAACTCTACAATACCGAATCTCTCAGGGTCATCTACATAGTAGCCGAATACTGTGGCGCCCTTACCGCTCTTGGCATTTTCAACTGCGGCCTTGAGTCTCTTGTTGAGTCCGTGTCCTGCGAAGATGTTGTCTCCGAGAACCATGGCTACTGTGTCATCCCCGATGAATTTCTCACCGATAACGAATGCCTGTGCAAGTCCGTCCGGGCTTGGCTGTACCTCGTAGGTGAGGTTGACACCAAACTGATGTCCGTCTCCTAAGAGCTCCTTAAATCTTGGTGTATCCTGTGGTGTTGAAATGATCAGGATATCTCTGATGCCGGCATTCATAAGCACTGACATAGGATAGTAGATCATTGGCTTGTCATAAATTGGAAGTAACTGCTTTGATGTTACCATTGTGAGTGGGTAAAGACGTGTGCCTGAACCTCCCGCTAATATAATACCTTTCATGTTGTTCTCCTTCAAACTGAAACTACGTGCTGCATTTGATGCTTTCGGTCTGTAGAATCCACTGACCTGATTCATCATTTACCTGCATTATAAAAGGTGCCCCAAGGGCACCTTCAAGTACTTTTTTATATTTTTAGCATTTTTCACAAAATATATGCTTATAATATCCTGTTTTTAAATCATTTTCGTGCAATAAATACACCTGCATCCTTTGTGATATGGAACCCTCCCTCTGTCTTCGTTCTGACAAATGCCGCAAATTCCTTATAGCGGTCCACAATATACCTGTTCTGGTTGCCGTGGCACGAAAGCACATACTCTATCACAGGCTCTGCTTTTTCTACCACAAGCTCATCCTCGTACCCATGCCAGCTTACATCACCAAAGTATTTTCCAAGTATTGCCTCACCATTTTCTTTACCGAATTGCTCATACAGCCTTTCCGCTGACAGCTCTATGCGGTCATCAAACTCCTGTACCAGGTCGTTTATTTCCTTCATATGCCGTGAGCTGTATGTACTGCACACAAACACGCCACCGGGCTTTAGCACCCTTTGGATTTCACTGCACACGGCATCCAGATTGTCACAATAGAACAGTACATGGTCTGCTATCACGCAGTCATACGATGCATCCGGCTTATACAGCCTGTGGGCATCCATCACCTCATATGTGAAGCGCTTGTCGTCTGCACCTACATTTCTCGTCGCATCCCTTACCATGCCATACGATATATCAGTCAGGGTTATCTGCATATCTGCCGGTATCCTGTCTATGTTCTGTGTCCAGAGAGAGGCATCACCACAGCCCACCTCAAGCACCTTTTCCCCCTCAAAAAAGCTGCACTCATCAAATACCCAGCTAAACCAGCTCACCGGATTCATCGAGAAATCCCTGTGCAGATTGATTCTGGCTGATATATTCGAAGCATCCCTGTACTGCTGCTTTAGCTTTTGCTCCATCTCGTTTATATTAACCAGCTCCAGCATATGACTCCAGTCCACACTTCGCCCCTCGTCTATCACCTCTGAAGCCTCCTGCAGTGCTGATTTCATAAGCTTCATCTGCTCTATCCTCTCCTCCACGAGACCAAGCTGCATGTGAAGCGACTCAGACATGACATTGCTGTCCGTGTTTCTGAGTGTCATCTCCTTGATATCATCCAGGGAAAATCCCAGATATTTGAGGAACAGTATCTGCTGTAGACGCGCAAAGTCGTCATCATTATAGAATCTGGCTCCGTTTTCGTTTACGTAGGATGGTTTTAAAATATTGTGCTCGTCATAGTACCTGATGGTCTTTTTTGTAATATGCGCTTTTTTTGCAAATTCTCCTGAGGAGTAGTAGCCGGGTAGTTTCATCGTTGCGTTGCCTTTCCTCTTATTTTCTTACTTTTGAACTTCCTATATCTAAGTATATCATAATTTTCTAATACAGGATTTATTAATATTTACTTATTTTCATTGTTTCTGCTTGTTTTTCCGGAAAATGTACTTATAATTATAATATCACTATGCAACAAGGAGAAAACAATGAAATACGATTATATAGTAGTAGGTTCCGGTCTCTACGGAGCCATCTTCGCCCATGAGGCAAAGGCCAAGGGCAAATCAGTGCTTGTTGTGGACAAGCGTCCTAACATAGCAGGAAATGTCTACACCGAAAAGCAGGAGGGCATCAATGTACACATGTACGGAGCCCACATATTCCACACCAATGACAAGAGGGTCTGGAACTACATCACACAGTTTGCTGAGTTCAACCGCTTCACAAACAGCCCTGTAGCAAACTACAAAGGTGAGCTGTACTCAATGCCTTTCAATATGTACACCTTCAACAAGATGTGGGGTGTGGTGACACCGGAGGAGGCTGCTGCAAAGATTGAGGAGCAGAAAAAGGAAATCACCGGCGAGCCAAAAAATCTCGAGGAGCAGGCTATCTCGCTCGTTGGACGTGATATCTATGAGAAGCTCGTGAAGGGCTACACTGAGAAGCAGTGGGGTCGTGATTGTAAGGAGCTTCCGGCTTTCATCATAAAGCGTCTTCCTGTTAGACTTACCTTTGACAACAATTACTTCAATGCTCTTTATCAGGGTATTCCAATCGGTGGATACACCAAGATGGTTGAGAATCTGCTCGACGGCATTGAGGTCAGACTAAATACAGAATACCTTGAGAAAA
>ERZ779796.148-NODE-148-length-9722-cov-3.10717_pt1 | contig 9722 bp, 10 predicted proteins | sample MGYA00511097_ERZ779796 | MGnify/ENA primary metagenome ERZ779796 (study PRJEB29588, sample SAMEA2154930) | human gut metagenome | biome: human gut; feature: human-associated habitat; material: faeces | place: Denmark | collected 2008/2010 ...
TTGCTCTGTGCCGTCTGTATCCGGCTACCAGTTCATAACCACCCTCCGGGTCAGGGCGGGCAATCGCAGGAACCAGCACACCATACTGCTTGATACTGTCCGCAGTTTCCAGCATGGCTTCATCATCCTTGACTTTGAACGGATGGTTCTTAAAAGGGTGCAGCTCAGACAAGGGAATTTCCAGCACCCGTTCCCGCTGTGCATCGGCACGGCTTTCCTCGGTGGAAAACAGGTCATCTACCGATGCCAGCTCTATTTTTTTCGCGCTGCTTTTCAAGTTTCAACACCTCCTTCGTCAGATTTCGATACCCCTCTGCCACCTTGCCGCCAGGGTCATGGGCGAAAATACTTTTTCCCTCTGCGCTAATTTCCTTTGCCCGGACAGAATGGGGGATTTCCGTTCCAAAGACTTTGATTTTACTTCCATAGGTGTCCCGCAGCAAAGCAGCAATCTCTTTGGCAAAGTTGGTGCGGTTATCCACCATCGTCAGCAGGATACCGTCAATCTGGAGCTTTGGATTAATCTGCCGTTTCACCTTACTGACCGTAGATAGAAGCTGTTCCAGCCCTTTGGCGGGCAGATACTCTGCCTGAACGGGAATTATGATCCTGTTCGCAGCGGCCAGCGCATTGACCGTAAGCATTCCCAACGAGGGCTGACAGTCAATCAGGATATGGGAATATTGTCCCTTCAGTGTGTCCAGATATTGCCGTAAAATCGTTTCACGGCTCATGGCGTTTACCAAAGAAACCTCCATACCGGAAAGCTGAATATCCGCAGGCATCAGGTCAACGCCTTCTGCATGATGCAGAATACCTTCTCCGGGGCGTATAGGCTGATCCATCAGAATTTTGCCCATTGCATCCGACAGTGTAAATGGCAGCTTGTCTGGTTGCGGATTTCCCAAGCTGATTGTCAGGCTTCCTTGCGGGTCCCCGTCGATCAGAAGCACTTTCTTTCCGGCCTGTGCCAGACCTATTCCCAAGTTCGCACAGGTTGTTGTTTTGCCAACGCCGCCTTTCTGGTTGGCAATGGCGATGATTTGCGTGTTCAAATAAACCTCCTCCTTCTACAAAAAATATCCCTATTCCGAAAAATAGGGATGAAAAAAGCCGCTTACTCAAATAAATGAATAAACGGCTATGTAAGAAATATTCGATTGTAAGTAAAGTTTTATATCACTGCAAAATAACGAAGTGCATCTTTGATTGCTTCTACCTTTTCTGGTGTCGGATGTTTCCTCGGCTGTTTCAATTCTTCTACCGCATTAGGAGCATCATACATCGGCAATCCCAAATTTCGCTTTACCTCTGCGATATATGCGGTATGTACCTTGAAGCCGTATTTCGCTTCTATATACTCCTTAATCATTTTGTAGGTCACTTTTTCTTTGGGCTTGTACGCTTCGGCTCTTTTAGCAATACTATCTACCGGAATCTTGCCCTCGCCCTCTCCAAACTCCACATCAATGTGGATATAACTGTCGGCTTTTTTGTGGGACAAAAGAACTACCGTCTCCACATGATAAGTATTCGGAAACATATCCACGCAGCATATCTTCTCCACTCTATACCCTCTAGCCATAAATATCTGCAAATCCCTTGCCAGGCTTGTTGGTTTGCATGAAATATAAACCATATTCTCAACACCATACTCTATGATTTTCCCGATAGCCTTCGGATGGATACCGTCTCGTGGTGGATCAAGAATTATATAATCCGGTTTTTCCTCTATCTCATCAAGCACCTTGAGGACATCACCTGCGATAAATTTACAGTTATCCAGACCATTAAGAGCTGCATTTTCCTTTGCTGCGCAAACTGCCTCCTCAACTATTTCGACACCTACTACTTCCTTACACACCGGTGCCATAAGCTGCGCGATGGTGCCGGTTCCGCTGTAGAGGTCGTAGACTGTTTTACCGTTTAGCGAATCCTTGTCATCTCCCAGGATAAACTCTCTCGCTGTCTCATAGAGCACCTCCGCTCCGAGTGAGTTGGTCTGGAAAAATGAGAATGGTGTGATTTTGAATTTCAGACCTAAGAGCTCCTCGTAGAAATATGAATCTCCGTAGATCACCTCTGTGCCCTCGTTTTTGACCACATCTGCCACGCTGTCATTTTTTGTGTGTAAAACGCCCTTAAATATGCCGTCATAGTGCCTGGTCAAAAGTGCATATCTAAAGCCTGCGAGCAGCTCCTCCTCATTGAAGCCCTCTGTCTGTGTGCTAGTAACAAGGTCGACTATGATTTCACCGGTTTTTGTTGCCTTTCTGACAAGCAGATGCCGCAGATAGCCCTTGTGTGTTGCTCTGTGGAAATATGGGATATTGTTTTTTGAAAAATAATCAAGTGTTGCCTTTAATATCGTCCTGAAATCCTCATCCACTATCTGACAGTCCGATACTGTCACAAGGTCATAAAAGCTTCCTCTTTTGTGCATGCCAAGCGCAAGAGGGCCATCCTTGTACTCATCACCGAAGGAAAATTCCATCTTATTTCTGTATTCACTCTTTTTCGGACTTCCATGTATCCCTATAAACTCATATCCTGACTCTTTTTCAGTGCCGATGGCATCCGAAATGAGCTTTTTCACCTGTGTAAGCTTCATATCAAGCTGCTTTTCGTAAGGCACTGTCTGATATGTACAGCCCCCGCACATTCCAAAGTGAGGACATGGCTCTTCTGTCTCCAGAGGCGATTTCTCAATTACCTCCATGAGTCTGCCCTCTGCCCTTTGATGCTTTACTTTATTTACAACAAATTCCACCTTCTGTCCCGGAATTGTATTTTTCACAATTACTCTTTCGCCGTCATCTGTAACGGCTATTCCCTTGTTTGGGAAGTCTACTCTTTCTACGGTTCCTGTTCCTCTAAATCCTTTTTTCATGTAATTCTTATCTCTCTTTATACTTTATTATTCCTTTGTATGCCTGACTGCAAATGCCTTGCTTCACACATAAAGAAAAATGAGGACTACATATGTAGCCCCCATTATCTAAAAACGATTATTTCTCTTCTTTAGTCTTTGGTGCCTCTTTTTCCTCTTCAGCATCATCATCGTCTTCATCCTCGAAGAAATCATCATCGAATTCATCATCATACTCATCATCGAAATCATCTAAATAATCCGGTGTGAAAAATCTGTAGATACCATATGCCGCTGCTGCAACTGCAACTAATACACCAATGATGGCAAATATGATAACAGCCTTGGAAGGCTTCTTGTCTTCCTCTTCTTTTTTGAGAAGGTCATTAAGCTTTGCCATGCTGAGCTTCTCTGCAAGCTTGTTGTCCTTTAATAATTCTTCAACTTTACTCATAATTCAATCCGCTCCTTTTCCAAAAGTAATTGTCAAATGCTATTTGTTAAATCCATTATAGCATATTATATCCAATTTTCCTATAAAAATTACAATAATTTTAGTCAATTTTTTTCAATTTGGCAAATGAAGCAAACATCTTTTTGGTACCAGCCTTGTCAAAGTCCACAGTGACCTCATAATCCCTGCCGCCTTCTACAATTGCCATGACCTCTCCCGCGCCAAACTTGATGTGCGATACTCTGTCTCCTACCTTATATGAAAGGCCTCCGGTGGTATTGGCACTGGCAAAAGACTTCTGGTTGCTCACAGGTGTATAGACAGGTGTCCTTGTACGCTGTGTATTAAAGGTGGTTGCATACTCTGTGCCGTATGTAGGCGTCTTTTTGAAGGCCTCCTTAGCCTTTCTGTACGTGCTCTGCGAATTTCTTTCAAGGTCATCATCACGGCGCTTTGGCTCATAAACCTCGCCTGCCATAAGCTCGCGTGGAATCTCCTTCACAAATCGCGATACCTTGTTGAACTGTGTCTCTCCACGCACCATGCGCATACGTGCAGATGTGATGGTCAGATGCTCCTTGGCTCTCGTGATACCAACATAGGCAAGACGCCTTTCCTCCTCTATCTCGCTTGCCGCATCATCACTAGTGATTGACATATAGCTTGGGAAAAGACCATCCTCCATGCCCGCCAGATACACATTCGGAAACTCAAGTCCCTTAGCACTGTGCAGAGTCATAAGAACCACATAGTCGCTGTTTTCGTCAAGACCGTCTATATCGGCTACAAGCGCTACCTCCTCCAAAAAGCCACTGAGAGTAGGATTCTCCTCCCCCTGCTCGTAATCAACAGCCTTGTTTATAAGCTCATCAATATTCTCAATACGCTGCTCTGCTTCATCCGTGCCCTCTGCCTTCAGCTCATCGACATAGCCGGTCTCATCGATTATTGCCTGTATGAGCTGCGAAACCGAATCCATCTCGGCTCTCGCACGAAGTGACTGTATAAACATCACAAACGGCTTTATCTTGCCTGCTGACCTCGCCATGCCCGGCACCTCATCGACGTAGCGCAGTGCCGTATAGAAATCTATTCCCTTCTCAATGGCATAGTCTGTCACCTTATTGATGCTTGTAGCTCCGATGCCGCGCTTTGGCACATTTATTATTCGCTTTACCGCAAGGTCATCATGGCCATTGTCAATAGTCTTTAAATATGCAAGGATATCCTTTATCTCTTTTCTGGCATAGAAATTCACGCCGCCGACAATCTTGTATGGTATGTTGGCTGCAATAAATTTCTCCTCGAAGAGACGCGACTGTGCGTTGGTTCGGTAAAGCACAGCACAGTCCTTATAGCGCGCCTCACCCTTTCTCACGAGTCTCGCTATCGAACGCGCCACATAATCCGCTTCCTCGAAGCCACTCTCAAGCTGTTCAAAGGTAATCCTGTCTCCGGCTCCGTTGTCAGTCCAAAGGCGCTTGTCCTTTCTACCCACGTTGTTGGAAATGACGCTGTTGGCGGCATCTAGGATATTCTGGGTAGACCTGTAATTCTGCTCAAGCTTTATGACCTTTGCATCTTCAAAATGCTTCTCAAAGTTTAAGATATTGTAGATATTGGCACCTCTGAACTTGTAAATGGACTGATCATCATCACCAACCACACACAGATTCTTATACTTCATGGCAAGAAGCCTGATAAGCTCAAACTGCACGGTGTTTGTGTCCTGATACTCATCCACCATGATATATCTGAAGCGCTCCTGATAGTAATCCAGCACCTCTTTATCCAGCTTAAAAAGCTCTACTGTCTTCACAAGCAAATCATCAAAATCGAGTGCGTTATTCTGCTTTAGGGCATTCTGATACTCCTTGTATACAAGTGCCTGCTTGCGCTTCACGAAGTCACCTGTGAAGCGGTTTTCAAACTCTATCGGATCAATCATCTCATCCTTTGCAGATGAAATGACATTTAAAAACATCTTTTCCTTATACATCTTGGTATCTATCTCAAGACGCTTGCAGATGTCCTTCATCAGAGCCTTCTGGTCGTCAGCATCATATATGGTAAAATTCGTGTCATATCCCAGCCTGTCAATATACCTGCGCAGTATACGCACACATGTCGAATGGAATGTAGAAACCCATATGCTTTCCGAACCATAGCCCACCATATCATCAATTCTCTCACGCATCTCTCCCGCAGCCTTGTTTGTAAAGGTGATTGCCATGATATTGTAAGGATTGACGCCACACTCATCTATCAGGTAGGCAGTCCTGTATGTAAGAACCCTGGTCTTGCCACTGCCTGCCCCCGCTAAAATAAGAAGCGGTTCCTCTGTGGTCAAAACGGCCTCCCTTTGCTGTTCATTCAACATATCTAAGTTCATCTGTTTTCCTCTCAATTCTCCAGTCTTTTACAGGCACACATACCATAAATACAAAAATAATTTATTTACAGCATATCACAAACATATGTTTTGTACAACCCAATATGAGAAAATTCAAAAAAAACTTGTCATATAGTTTTCAATACTATATAATAAAAGCCTGAGGTGATGATATGGAGAATGACGTTAAAGAATTTTTATCAGAATTATTAAAGCAGCTTAAATCAATAGATTACATAAAGCCGGAGGATATACCAAATATTGATTTGTACATGGATCAGGTCACAACCTTCATGGACGAGCAGCTCGCTGCATCAAAGCGCTATGAAAGCGACAAAATCCTTACCAAGACAATGATAAACAACTATGCCAAAAACAATCTGCTCCCTTCTCCGGACAAGAAAAAGTATTCTAAGGAGCATGTGCTCACACTGCTTTTTATATATTATTTCAAAAATATATTGAGCATCAACGATATCCGCTCAATTCTTAATCCGCTTACCGAGAAGTATTTCGGCAATGATGACGGATTTACGATGCAGGATGTCTATACTGAGGTTTTCAGCTTAGAGGCGGAGGAATCGCAAAAGCTCCTAAAGGATCTCGGCAAGAAATACAAGATTGCCGGTGAGACATTTGAGAATTTTCCTGATGAGGATCAGAAATTTCTTCACACATTCAGCTTTATCTGCATGCTGAGCTTTGATGTCTACATCAAGAAAATGCTGATTGAGCGCATGATTGACAATCTAAATGAAGAAAAAGAGGCTTCTTCCCATGAAAATACACATTCAGGAAAAGAAAGTAAAAAAACAGGCTCAAATTAATGAGCCTGTTTTTCTTTTCCCCTATGATAAACTAATCCTCTTTGTCAGAGCCATCCTCCATGCGTGAAAAAACCATATCATATCCATCGTTGCCGTAGTTTAATGATCTGTTCACACGGCTGATTGTGGCTGTGGAAGCCCCGGTCTTTTCTGCTATATCAAGATATGTCTTCTGCTCTCTAAGCATCTTTGCCACTTCAAATCTCTGTGATAGAGAAAAAAGCTCATTTACAGTACAAACATCCTCAAAAAATGTATAACACTCTGCTCTATCCTTGAGACACAAAATAGCATCAAACAAATGGTCTACTGCTTCTGTTTTAAGATTCTTGCTCATCGTGTTCTCCTTTTTCATGCGATTTATTTACTTTTAATTTTAACATATTAAAGTTTTAAAGTAAACAGCTTTCTTGCAATTAAATTATGATATGTTATACTAATGTTACTATCGCCTAATAAATCAGAATGGAGTAAATTGAAAATGAAAAAAGTAGGATATTTCTTTTACACATTTGTCCCACTGCTTGCAGTTGAGGCAATTCAGACTATCGCCTTATTCTTTATGATGGGAATGGGAGTGTTTGGACAGGGTTTTGTCGGAAAGCTTGCTTTTCCGTCTGCAAACGTATCGGACCGCCTTGAAAAGACATTTACATCTGTAAATTTTAACATGATGATTATGGTCATCTATGCACTCATTACCATTGCGATTTTTGGCATGTGGTACTATGCCAGATACGAAGGTAATTTTCTTCCATCCCCTAAGAAAACCTTCAATCCCATGATGCTAGTGGCAATCGTCATACTCGTGCCGGGTACACAGTTTGCTGCCAATTTCATCGCTAACTTAACCGGCTACATCCGTCCCGACTGGCTGCAACAGTACAACGAGCTTTTTGAAACATCCGGCATCACAGATACCACCTTTGTGACAGTACTTTATTCTGTAATACTGGCGCCAATCTGTGAGGAGCTTATATTCCGCGGTGTAACCATGCGCTGTGCCAGAAAGACTTTGCCATTTGCTCTTGCCAATCTGATGCAGGCTGCACTTTTCGGACTGTTCCATCTCAACTGGATTCAGGGCATATATGCCTTTGCACTTGGCATAGTGCTCGGATATGTGTGCGAACGCGGTGGCTCGATTTACTACTCTATGGGGCTTCATCTGCTTTTCAACCTTTGGGGCACACTTTCAGGATTTTTCCCTGATCCCGGTAATAGTGTAGTGGTCTTTGTGATTGTGATTGCTGTTACAATTATTTCACTGGTTGTCGGATTTGTACTGTTTAACAAAGGACGAAGAAAGCTCCCCATAAATTCTACAGGAATATAGACACGCCCGCCAGACTTACTATCATCATAATCATGCCGGCAAGCAGTACTCCAAGCATGACAGCGGCAACTGTTGACTTGAAATCCATATCAAGGATACTTGCAGCAAGTGTTCCTGTCCATGCACCTGTTCCCGGAAGTGGGATACCTACGAAAAGTAAAAGTGCAACAAACAGACCTCTTCCGGCCTTTGCCTGAAGCTTCTTGCCTCCCTTCTCTCCTTTTTCAAGGCAGAAGCTGAAGAACCTTCCAATAATTGGTTTGTCTGCTCCCCATATGAGCACCTTTCTTGCAAAAAGATAAATAATTGGTACCGGAAGCATATTTGCAATGATACAAACGATAAATGATGGCACTATCGGCAGCCCCATCACCTGTGAAACCGGAACTGCTCCTCTGAGTTCAATAAGTGGTACCATTGAAATTAAAAAGATGTAAATATATTTTTTTAACATGAATAATTCTCCAAAAATTTAATTAGTGTATGCATCTGCTCATCAGTTCCTATGGATATGCGCAGATAGTCGTTGATTCGCTCAGGTGAGCTGAAATGTCTGACAAATATATTGTCTGCCTTAAGGTCCTCAAAAAGCTTTGTTGCAGAAACATTTGCAGGCTTTGCAAATATAAAGTTGCTCTTTGAGTCACAGAATGTAAAGCCAAGTCTCTTAAGCTCTTTCTTTGTCCACTCACGTGTCTTTATGACCTTTGCTGTGGTCTCTTCAAAGTATGCTCTGTCTTTTACCGCTGCTGTAGCTGCTTCGATTGTGATTCTGTCCATTGTATATGAGTTGAACGAATATTTCACATCATTCAGATACTTGATAAGCACAGGACTTGCCATTGCAAAACCAACTCTTGAGCCTGCCAGCGAGCGAGATTTCGAGAATGTCTGTACCACAATGACATTATCATATTTGTCAATGAGCGGAAGCGCACTCTCCCCGCCAAAATCTACATATGCCTCATCTACTACGACAATTACATCCTGATTGTGCTCTATTATGTCCTCTATCTCATCAAGAGGCATGATCTTTCCTGTCGGAGCATTAGGGTTTGGAAATACTACTCCGCCGTTTGCCTTATAGTAATCTGACGGTACTATTGAAAAATCATCAGACAGCGGAAGCTGCTCATAAGGGATTCGAAGCATATCTGCCCACACATCATAAAATGAATATGTAATATCAGGAAACAGTATCGGCTTTTTCGAATTGAAAAATGTCATAAAAATCATGGCAAGTACATCATCAGAGCCAACTCCGACAAACACCTTTGAGCTGTCTATCTTATAGAAATCCGCAATTGCATTTACCAGCTTATCAACCCTTGGATCAGGATACAGTCTTAAATCATCTGTATTGAAATTACTTAAAACTTCCTTCACTCCCGGTGCTGGCGGATAGGGATTCTCATTTGTATTTAACTTAATAACACAGGTATTCTTTGGCTGTTCTCCCGGTGTATAAGGTACAACCTTTCGAATGTTATTTTCCCAGTCTCTCATTCTTTTCCTCCAAATTTAATTATATGTCAGCCCATACATATTTACTAATCATTCAATTTTCTTCTCAAAAAAACATGATATCAAACATAAAATCAGCGTTTTTATTCACTTTAAAATATGCACCCAAAAAAATGCTAACAATTTTACTTTACCTCATTTACTTATGTTTGTAAAGGTTGTATATTACACTTAATCACTATTTTTATATATATTTTTATCTATTTTTAATCAAGGGGGATTATAAATAATGACTAAAAATAATTCAAAGGATCTCACCGTAGGTTCTCCTACCGGGCTCATTCTGGGCTTTTCCCTTCCGCTGCTTCTCGGAATGCTTT
>ERZ779796.149-NODE-149-length-9693-cov-3.54306_pt1 | contig 9693 bp, 8 predicted proteins | sample MGYA00511097_ERZ779796 | MGnify/ENA primary metagenome ERZ779796 (study PRJEB29588, sample SAMEA2154930) | human gut metagenome | biome: human gut; feature: human-associated habitat; material: faeces | place: Denmark | collected 2008/2010 ...
GTATTCCAATGCTTACTAGAGCCGAGCTTCTCGGACAGATTATGGACAATTACGATTATTCTATCGCTGTAGCCGGCACACACGGCAAGACTACCACCACATCCATGATCAGTGAGATTCTTCTCGCCGCTCAGACAGATCCTACCATTTCCGTAGGAGGTATTTTGTCATCTATCCACGGCAATCTGCGTGTGGGCGATTCAGAGTACTTCATCTCTGAGGCGTGTGAGTACACAAACAGCTTTTTGAATTTCAGACCACGCTACAGTATTATTTTAAATATTGAGGCTGAGCATCTGGATTTCTTCAAGGATATCAACGACATCAGGCATTCCTTCCGCGAGTATGCATCAAACACTCTCGCAGGCGGTGCTACCATCATCAACGGTGAGATTGACCGCTATGAAGAGATTGTCGCAGGTCTTCCTCAGAAGATTATCACCTATGGCTTTGATTCAAAATATGATTTCTATCCGGAAAATATAACCTATGACGATAAAGCTTGTGCATCTTTTACAGCTATGAGACAGGGTAGTCCACTTTTCGACGTAAAACTCTCTGTTCCGGGCGCTCACAATGTAAGCAATGCGCTCGCAGCCATAGCTTTATCCACCACACTCGGTCTTGATGAGGAGTCTATCCTCACAGGCCTCGACAAATTTGGCGGTGCTGACAGACGTTTCCAGTACAAGGGCAAGGGAAACGGCGTCACAATCATTGATGACTACGCTCACCATCCAACAGAGATCCGTGCAACACTGACAGCTGCACAAAAATATCCACATGACAGGCTTGTCCTTTGCTTCCAGCCACATACCTATTCCAGAACCAAGGCATTCTTAAATGATTTTGCCGATGTTCTTTCAATGGCAGATGTTGTGGTGCTAGCTGATATCTATGCTGCTCGTGAGCAGAACACCTATGGCATTTCATCTAAGGACATCCTTGATTTATTGCTCGAAAAAGGTGTGAATGCGCACTATTTCCCATCATTTGAGGAAATCGAGAAATTTTTATCAGAAAATTGTGTAAACGGCGACCTGTTGATAACAATGGGTGCCGGAAATGTAGTAGAAATCGGCGAAGACCTGCTTAAGAAATAAGTTATCCACGTTATCCACATACAAAATGTTAACAACTCTCATTTTGTGTGTGGATTTTTTAAATAATTTTCAACAGCTTATATACCCTGTGATACATTGATTTTTCAATTATTTTACATAGTTATCCACATTATCCACATTTTTTTGTGGATTCAGAAAGCCCAAGTTTACAAGGCTTGTAGCACTTTTACCATCTTCACACGGTTAAAATATTGTGCTATAATTGCTCACAGGTTAAGCGAAAGAGAGTTTTTTATATGACAGCGATAAACATTAGCAGTGACATAGCAACATCATTCACTACTGTGTCAGATATTTTTATAGATCAATACATGCCAAAGGCAAACGGTGAGTTTGTCAAGGTATACCTTTATCTGCTCCGTGCGACAGGCTCCGGGGCAGGCATAGCAACTATTTCAGAGATTGCCGATCATTTCAGCAATACTGAGGCCGACATCATACGTGCTCTCAATTACTGGGCTTCTGAGGGCATTTTACAGCTGCAATCCGGCGCTGATGGCCAGATTATGGGAATCAACCTCTGCAGTCTTTCTGTATCCGGTATGCAGGCTGCTCAGAGTAATATACAAAGCGCTGTGGCTGATAATGCCGCGCAGAATAATTTGCAAAACAGCGTGGTTAATAATGCTGCACAGAATATTTCTACCGCGAATATTCGGATGCAGGATTCTGTTGTGGAAAAGCTTAAGAGCCAGACTACTGACAAAGCTGCTTCTTCACAGAAGGAATACACACTTGATGAGATTAAGGAATTTAGAAAGAATCCTGACATTTCAGAGCTTTTCTTTATTATAGAGACATATCTGAAGCATACGCTTTCATCCACAGACACCAATATGGTGCTCTACTGGCTGGACGAGCTTCATTTTTCTACAGACCTGGTGGAGTATCTCGTGGAGTACTGCATTACCAAAGGACATTCAAGCCTTCGGTACATGAACAAGGTTGCTCTCGGCTGGGCCGATGCCGGCATAAAGACCGTAGATCAGGCAAAGGACGATGCAGCCGCTCACTCACAGATTTACTATTCTGTAATGAAGGCTCTAGGCATCACAGGCCGCAATCTGGTTGACTCTGAGGTGTCACTCATCAACAAATGGGTCGGCGAATACGGTTTCGATATAGAGCTTGTAAAAGCCGCCTGCAATAAAACTATTTCAGCTATCCAGAAGCCAAGCTTCGAGTACACAGACTCGATACTCGCAAACTGGAGGAAAAAGGATGTACATACATTAAAGGATGTTGAAGTGCTTGATGCCAACTTTGCCAAGGCCAATAAGGCCTCTGCTACCGGCTCATCACAGAGTACAAATGCTACAAACGGTTCCTCAAAACCAAAAAGCAATAATTCAAGTTCCAAGAATAAATTTAACAACTTCAATCAGCGCAACAATGATTACGACAAGCTGGAGAAGCTGTTTCTCAATTCTACGGTATGATTTAAGCTACATGATTTCAATTATATGATTTAAACTGTATGATTTCTGTTGCGTGATTTCAATTATATAATTTAACCTGTATGATTTCTGTTGCGCAATTTCGTTGTATGATTTTTCAAGTTAGATTTACACATCCCAAGGAGGGTATATGGCACTTACCAATGCTCAATATGATGAGATAATGCGAGGCTACGATAAACGCCAGCTTCAGAACAAATACATACATGACAAGCGTATTGAGGAAGCCTATCGCAAGGCGCCCCGCCTCAGGGAGATTGACTCAGAGATTGCATCCGCATCTGTCAGGCAGGCGTACAGGCTTATGGACGGCGATGAGAATGCTCTTGCCGCTTTACGCCTTGCAATCGATGACTATAAGGAGGAGCGTGCTGCACTGCTATCAACACTCGGATATCCGCTTGATTATTTTGAGCCTATTTACACCTGTCCAGATTGCCACGATACAGGATACATAAACGGTCAGAAATGTCATTGTTTCAAGCAGGCTATTATCAATACCGTTTATTCACAGTCCAATATCAGGGAGATTTTGTCTCGTGAGAATTTTTCCGCGCTCTCATTTGATTATTACTCAGATGAGCAGAAAAATCCTGCGACAGGGCTGTCTGCTCTCGCCACAGCAAAGCTTGCCGTGACGAACTGTCATGATTTTATAGATAATTTTGAAAACAAACCTAAAAACATATTTTTCTACGGTAATACCGGTGTCGGAAAGACTTTTTTATCTAATTGCATTGCAAAAGAGCTTTTAGATGCAGGTTACTCCGTAATTTACTTTACAGCATTCCAATTATTTGATATATTAAGCAAAGGTGTGTTTGAAAAGGATGCAGATGCCATCGCAGCGCACCAGAATATATTCGACTGTGATTTACTTATCATAGACGATCTCGGAACCGAGCTTTCCAACTCATTTACCACATCACAACTTTTCCTTTGTGTAAATGAGCGCATACTGCGCCGGAAATCTACTATTATTTCCACTAATCTGAATTTGGAGCAGATAGCAGAGATTTACTCCGAGAGAACACTTTCAAGAATTTCAAGCAATTATAGTTTTATCAAGCTCTTTGGAGATGACATACGAATTAAAAAGCGTCTTTCCAAATAACGCTTTTTATATTATATATTTAGTTTATTTATTATATGGTTATATGGAGGAATAACAATGCCAAACGATGAGAGAATTTTGGAGACTATGCCAACCGGTACACTTGGACTTGTTGCAACCGACAGTTGTATAGGTCTTGCCCAGAAGGTAGATGCATACTTACAGGGCTGGAGAGAGCACAGAGAGCACCAGCATGCTAACGAGAGTGCTTTCAAGGACTACTACAAAAACAGCTACATTATCAAGCCTTCTACACCTAGATTCGGTTCTGGCGAGGCTAAATGTGTTATCAACCAGTCTGTTCGTGGTTATGATCTGTACATCATGGTAGATGTAACTAACTACAGTCTTACCTACACAGTATGCGGTCAGACAAACCACATGTCACCAGATGACCACTATGCAGACTTAAAGCGTGTTATCGCTGCAGCCGGCGGAAAAGCAAGAAGAATAACAGTTATCATGCCTTTCCTTTATGAGAGCCGTCAGCACAGACGTACAGGCCGTGAGTCTCTTGACTGTCCATTGGCTCTTCAGGAGCTTATCAACATGGGTGTAGACAATATCATCACCTTCGATGCTCATGACCCTCGTGTGGTAAATGCTATTCCTCTGAACGGTTTTGAGAATGTAATGCCTTCTTACCAGTTCATTAAGGGCATCTTAAAGAACGTAAAGGATATCACTATTGATGCTGACCATCTTATGATTATCTCTCCTGATGAGGGCGCTACAAACCGTGCTATTTACCTTGCAAACGTACTCGGAGTAGACATGGGTATGTTCTACAAACGTCGTGATTACAGCCGTATCGTTGACGGACGTAACCCTATCGTAGCTCATGAGTTCCTCGGAACAAATGTGGAGGGTAAGGATGTTCTTATCATCGATGATATGATTTCTTCCGGCGAGAGTATGATAGATACAGCAAGAGAGCTCAAGAAGCGTAAAGCTAACAGAATCTTTGTTGTTTCTACATTCGGTCTCTTCACAAACGGCTTTGCTTCATTTGACAAGGCTTACGAGGAGGGTCTCATCTACAGAGTAGTTACAACAAACCTTATCTACCAGTCACCTGAGCTTCTCTCTAAGGAGTACTATATCAGCTGTGACATGAGCAAATACATCGCATACCTCATTGATACATTAAACCACGACTGTTCTATCAGTGATCTTCTCTCACCATATGACAGAATCAAGAAGTGTGTTCAGAAGTATAATGACGAGCAGGCTGCAGCAAAGAATAAATAATTAATCGTATTTAAAAAAAGCCGTGTGAAATGATTTAGATTTCACACGGCTTTTTTATTTTCTTATAAGTTCATAGTAACTATAGAAAAAAATTTAGAACAATCAAACCTGCTGCTTTCAAGCAACCATGAAGCTTTGGTTTTTCTCAATAGATTAGAATAATTACCCTAGAAATAAAAAACCAGAGAAGTGAGTGTCATCCACTCAAATCTCTGGTTTTATTTAGTCTAAGATTTATACCGATTAAATATTAAACTAACTCAAGGAGAACCTCTAAAGCTCCGTCACCTTTACGCTGTCCAATCTTAACGATTCTTGTGTAACCACCGTTACGATCAGCATACTTAGGAGCGATCTCATCGAATAACTTGTTTGTTACATCGATAGTCTTTGTTCCCTTCTTTGTGCCGTCAGACTCTTTAGCTGTGTAAAGAACCTTGAGCATCTGTCTTCTGGCATGAAGACGTGAAGCAGAATCCTTCTTGATCTTCTTCTCTACTTCGTCATAAACAGTAACTTTCTTTCCGTCTACAACCTCTTTTACTCTCTTGCCATCTTTGTCCTTGCGGGCAACCTTAGCTGTTACAGTAACCTCTTCGAAGTTGTCTTTCTCTTTTACTGCTAATGCGATAAGACCCTCAGCGATCTTACGAACCTCTTTAGCCTTAGCCTCTGTAGTAACGATCTTTCCGTTAACAAGAAGCTGTGTAACCTGACCTCTGAGTAAAGCCTTTCTCTGGCTTGATGTTCTGCTTAACTTACGATATTTTGCCATTTTAATTTCCTCCATTTGTGGGACATCCGGTCACGCACTTCGGTCTTACTGCCAGACATCGTATCTTGTTGTGATAAAGCTTTGCCTTATTTCAAAAAGCAAATGCTCAAATCAGTTGCCACTCATGTATCAGACACGGTCACGCTCTTTGGTCTTACTGGCCCTGCCGCTATGAGTTTTGTCACACATAAACATAAATATGATATTTAAAATTTATATATGACCAATTTATTTAGAAGAATCAGTGCAAGGATTATTCGAATGAATTATTCCTCAGTCTGATTTAACTCTAAACCTAATTCTTTTAATTTTGCTAAAACTTCCTCTAAAGACTTGCGACCAAGGTTACGAACCTTCATCATGTCCTCAGGTGTTCTATTGATAAGCTCTGCAACAGTGTTAATTCCTGCACGCTTCAAGCAGTTGTATGAACGAACTGAAAGCTCAAGCTCGTCGATGTTCATCTCAAGAACCTTTTCCTGAGCATCGTTTTCCTTCTCGACCATAACGTCAACCTGCTGTGCTGCCTCTGAAAGATCGATGAACAGATTTAAGTGCTCACTTAATACCTTAGCTGCAAGACTGACTGCCTCGTCAGGCTCCAATGCACCATTTGTAAATACATCTAATGTAAGCTTATCATAATCTGTAACCTGACCTACACGGGTATTCTCTACAGTAAGGTTAACACGCTCAACAGGAGTGTAGATTGAATCTACAGCAAGAACTCCGATTGGTGTATCCTCATTCTTGTTCTTCTCTGCTCCGACATAACCTCTGCCGTTTGTGATTGTAAGCTCCATGTAAAGCTTAGAATCTGCACCACCATTCAAGTGTGCAATCTCTAACTCAGGATTCAAAATCTCGATATCTGAATCAACCTGAATATCGGCTGCTGTAACAACGCCTTCACCTTCGAATTCGATATATGCAACCTTTGGTTCATTTGTAGAACTATTATTGCGAATTGCAAGGTTCTTGATATTCATGATGATTTCTGTAACATCTTCCTTAACACCAGGAATAGAGCTGAATTCATGTAAAACACCATCAATCTTGACCTGACTTACTGCAGCGCCCGGTAAAGAAGAAAGCATGATACGTCTTAAAGAGTTTCCAAGTGTTGTACCGTAACCTCTCTCTAATGGCTCTACAACAAATCTGCCATATGTCTTGTCTTCTGAAATTTCTGCGATTTCAATTTTTGGTTTTTCAAAATCGAACACTTCAAATTCCCTCCTTCTCGGGTATCGTTGTTATATGTTATCAAAGAGTGGATAAGCCGGGAAATAAATCCCCGGCAAATCAACCTAATTTTACTTAGAATATAACTCGACGATGAGCATCTCATCTACAGGAACATCAATCTGCTCACGTGTAGGTAAGTCTTTTACAGTTCCCTGTAATTTCTCAGCATCTACGTCTAACAATTCCGAAACGTTTCTTCCGCCAGCTACCTCGACGATATCTTTCATTCTCTGAGTATTCTTTTTGCTCTCTTTAATTTCGATAACATCGCCAGCCTTTACAAGGTATGAAGGGATGTTAACAACTTTTCCGTTTACTGTAACGAACTTGTGATCAACGATCTGTCTAGCTTCTTTTCTTGTTCTTGCGAAACCAAGACGGAAAATTACGTTGTCAATTCTTGACTCAAGGATTGTCATAAGGTTAAGACCTGTTAATCCTTTCATCTGATCTGCTTTCTTGTAGTAGTTACGGAAAGGCTTCTCTAAAACACCATAGATGAATTTAGCTTTCTGCTTTTCTCTTAACTGAAGTCCGTACTCAGACACCTTTCTGTTTGCTCTTGTAAGGTTTCTTCTAGACTTCTTATCATATCCTAAATAACTTGGCTCTAAACCAAGTGATCTGCATCTCTTAAGTACAGGTACTTTATTAACTGCCATTTTAATCTATACCTCCTGATTAGACTCTTCTACGTTTTGGTGGACGACATCCATTGTGAGGTACCGGAGTAACGTCTCTGATTGATGTAACCTCAAGACCACATGCTGAAAGGGCACGAATAGCTGCCTCTCTTCCTGAACCTGGTCCCTTAACGAATACGTCAACTGTCTTTAATCCATGGATTAAAGCTGCCTTTGTAGCTGTTTCTGCTGCCATCTGTGCAGCATATGGAGTAGATTTCTTTGAACCTCTAAATCCAAGACCACCGGCACTTGCCCATGATAAAGCATTTCCTTCAGCATCTGTTAAAGTAACGATTGTGTTATTGAAAGATGCCTGAATATGTGCCTGTCCGCGTTCAACGTTTTTCTTTACACGCTTTTTAGTTGTTTTCTTTGCAACATTCTTAGCCATATTTAAACTAACCTACTTTCTACTTTCTAAACTTTATTTAAGTTATAATGAAGCTCTGCTTCTTCGTCCGCAGAACTAAACGCGCACTACGTTCAAGTGGCGTTTTCACTTATTTTCTAAGTGATTATTTCTTCTTGTTTGCTACTGTTCTCTTAGGACCCTTGCGAGTTCTTGCATTAGTCTTTGTCTTCTGACCACGAACCGGAAGTCCCTTTCTATGACGGATACCACGATAGCATCCAATTTCCTGAAGTCTCTTGATATTTAAAGCGATTTCTCTTCTTAAATCACCTTCAACTGTCATTGTCTCGTCGATAACAGCGCTGATTCTCTTAACCTCGTCATCTGTAAGATCTCTAACACGAGTGCTTGGATCAACATTAGCTGCTTCAAGGATACGGTCTGCACTTACTCTTCCGATTCCGTAGATGTAAGTTAAGCCGATTTCTACACGTTTTTCTCTTGGTAAATCTACACCTGCAATACGAGCCATGTGTGTTTACACCTCCATAATTTTTAGTTATTTACTATAGTAACGATACATCTGCAACTTGACGTATACTCTCCGAAACACATATGTATCTACAGCTACGGTTGCACGTCCTGAAATGTGTGTAGCCATATGCGCTCCCATATTTGCATTTTGTTCCATATCACTCGGTATTATAATATGAAACCAGAATGCCTCTGTTTATTATGAACAGCGATGATAAATATCTCGCTGCAGCCGCACATAATGATGTGAAAAAAGGTTTAATAAACCAAACGCACAAATAACAGGGTCAAATATTTGTACTAATTAACCCTGTCTCTGCTTATGCTTTGGATTCTCACAGATAATTCTGATGCTTCCTTTTCTCTTGATAACTTTGCACTTTTCGCAAATAGGTTTAACTGATGATCTTACCTTCACAGCAAATCCTCCTTTCTCTATAAAAGTCCTTTTCAGGTACTTTTCCAAAAGTGTCCAGATAGCATTATACACGGACGCTTAAGGGAAGTCAATATATTTTTTTAAAAAATTATCTGTAAAAATTACTTATCTCTCCAGATAATTCTGCCCTTTGTCAGATCGTATGGTGACATCTCAATTGTTACCTTATCTCCCGGTAAAATTCTGATGAAATTCATACGAAGCTTTCCACTGATTGTAGCTAAAATCTGGTGTCCGTTCTCAAGCTCTACCTTAAAAAACGCATTTGGTAACTTCTCAACTACAACACCTTCAACTTCGATAACGTCTGCTTTTGACATTTTGATTCCTCCTGTAAATAAATCCTTGGGTTTCGTTATGATTATTATTAGATTAGCTCCAGAAATCCGGCTGCTTTTTCATCCTCTGTCAGAGAAAGTATCTCCGGCTTTCCTTTTGTAATAAGTATGGTATTTTCATAGTGTGCCGACAACGATAAATCCTCAGTAACCACTGTCCATTCGTCATCCATCCACACCACATGCGGTGAACCTGCATTAATCATTGGCTCAACCGCCAGTGTCATGCCCGGCTTAAGTCTAAGCCCTTTTCTAAAGCCCTGTGGTCTGAAGTTCGGCACCTCAGGATCCTCATGTAAATGGCTTCCTATGCCATGACCTACAAGGTCATATACAACTCCGTATCCAAACGACTCGGCAAGTTGCTGTATGTTT
>ERZ779796.150-NODE-150-length-9669-cov-3.2305_pt1 | contig 9669 bp, 8 predicted proteins | sample MGYA00511097_ERZ779796 | MGnify/ENA primary metagenome ERZ779796 (study PRJEB29588, sample SAMEA2154930) | human gut metagenome | biome: human gut; feature: human-associated habitat; material: faeces | place: Denmark | collected 2008/2010 ...
AAAACACAAAAAAAACCCCCTCCCAGCCGATAAGGACTGTGGCGGCCTTGTAGCCTTTAACCTTTTCTCGGGAGAGCCTGTCATCGGACTCAACGAGGGCAGACCTATGTTTGCCAGAAAGCCGGATGCAAGGATGAATCTTGCAAACTTTATGCGCACACATCTCTATGCAAGTCTTGCAACACTAAAAATCGGCTGTGATATTCTCTTTAAAGAGGAAAAAGTAAAGGTAGACACACTTTACGGTCATGGTGGTCTGTTCAAGACAAAGGGTGTGGGCCAGAGCATACTTGCAGCAGCCATGGATGCACCGGTTGCGGTCATGGAGACAGCCGGAGAGGGCGGCCCGTGGGGTATGGCAGTGCTCGCAGCTTATATGGTGAATAAAGCAGATGGAGAGCCTTTGGAAAAATATCTTTCAGACAGGGTATTTAATGGCGAAAAGGGCATAGTAATGCAGCCGGACCCTGATGATGTAAAGGGCTTTGATGAGTACATAAATACATATAAGGCAGCAATTGAGGCAGAGCGTGCCATGGTAAAGGCGCTTCCGCTGTAATAGCAGTAAAAAATAATAAGAGAGGAACAAAAAATGCTTGAAGAATTAAAGAAACAGGTTTACGAAGCAAACATGGAGCTCCCAAGAAGAGGGCTTATCACATATACATGGGGCAATGTCAGTGGAATTGACAGGGAAACAGGCTATTTTGTCATCAAGCCAAGTGGAGTGGATTATGATGTGCTCACCCCTGATGATATGGTAGTCATGGATCTTGAAGGAAATAAGATAGAGGGAAAATACAAGCCTTCGTCAGACACTGCAACACACCTAGAGCTCTACAAAAAGTATCCGGATATCGGAGGAATTGTACACACACACTCACCTGAGGCAGTTGCATGGGCACAGGCCGGCAGGGATATTCCGCTCTATGGCACCACTCACGCAGACTATTTCCTAGGCTCAATTCCATGTGCGAGAAATCTTACCACAGAGGAAATCAACGAAGCCTACGAGAAAAATACAGGCCTTGTCATCATAGAGACCTTTGAGAACAGAAAAATCAATCCTGTATACACACCGGCTGGGCTCCGGCAGCATCACGGACCGTTTGCTTGGGGAAAGGATGCAGCTGAGGCTGTGCACAACGCCGTTGTCCTTGAGGAAGTGGCAAAGATGGCCAGACTCACAGAGTCAGTAAATCCTGACGTGAAGCCAGCCCCGGACAACATAAAGGAGAAGCATTTCTACCGTAAGCATGGGGCTAACGCATACTATGGACAGAACTGATTTGTAGCTGTTATACGTGGCCTAAATGCCGGTTTCCGTGGCGCATAAAAGCCTTGCCCCGCCGTCCATGGCGGGGCATTTTGGCGTGTGAAGTATAATTCGTACAGCCACTTAACAGCAAAGCGTAGCTCTCATGTGAGTCCGTGTGTGAAACCGCTTTGTGGGGCTTACGGCCCGTAGTATTCATATTATTTTGTGTTTACATAGCACAAAAAATGTGCTAAATTTTTATGTAAAGTACAGTCTCAAATGACTGTAAATAAGACATAAGGTGGTTGATAGAATGGTACTGGAAGGTGGGATAATAGTCTGCTGCTTAATATTTGGCATATACAGAGTAATACGGATAAAGCGGGATCCGGCATATAAGATAAGTAATATGCCCGAGAAACTGCAGAAAAAGGTCATGCATATGCGTGGCTACAGAAATCGGAATATCCGTATCATGACAGACTGGGAGAAGTTTGTAAAGAAGCTTCCGGCACTTATATTCTGGACGATAGCGCTTGTCATACTGACATCAATAGCAGGGGCAACAAGCTTTTCAACGGGCTTTGTGTTTGCACTTTTGATATGGATGGCAGTCCTATTGTTTCTTGAACTGGTAGTATACTGTGGCTGGTATGCACATACACCGAAGGTGTGGATAAAGGGTACCGAGGATATGGCGAAAAAGACATATACCAATTATGCACATTATATCGGGCTGATACCACAGAGAGCTTTGATGGGGATAGTTGTTGCAATCATAGTTGGGCTTGTGATAGACGTGATACCCAGACTTGACAACAATAATTATTCGCCGAAATATACAGAGATAGAGGATACCTTAAAGGCAGCCTGTGACAATTACAGGATTCCGGGCATGGCTGTTGAGGTGGTAGATGCAGAGGGCGTGCTTTTCTCCGGGACTTATGGGGAGTGCAAGAGCCTTGACACACCGTTTATCACCGGTTCACTCAGCAAGTCGTTTACTGCGGCATGCATCATGAAGCTGTATGAGGGAGGACATCTGAATATTGACAGCCCGGTAAATCCTTATCTGGAAGCAGCTGAGGTATTCAAAAATCCAAAGGATGCGACAAGGATTACAATAAGACAGCTGCTCAATCACACCAGCGGACTTGGCGTGTACCAGCATGTGGGAAATGCAAAGATTGTTGGCAAAAATGGAGAATATACCTATGCGAATGTCAATTATGACATACTTGGTCTTATAGTGGAAAAAGTATCAGGTGTTAGTTACAGCGATTATCTGACAGAGACATTTTTTACACCACTTGGCATGACGCACAGCAGCGCAGCCTATGCAAAAGCGAAGGAGGATGGTCTGATTACAGGCCACAACAATTATTTCGGTTTTTCGGTGGAAAGCGATGTGAAGTATCCGCTCAGCGATTCGTGGTCCACTGTACCGGCGGGCTATATTTCATCCAGCGCAAATGATATGGGAAAATATCTGCAGATGTATCTGCGTGGCGGCTATGGAATACTCTCTGACAAGAGCCTTAGCACAATGTTTCGGGTAACAGTTCCTATGGATGAGTCCGGTGAGACAGGCTATGGTATGGGCTGGGTACGTTCGGATAAATATGTCGAGACAGTGTACAATCATACAGGTCTCACTGAGAACTATATCGCAGACATGTATCTGCTTCCGGAGAGCGGTGTGGGCGTTGTATTCCTCGCAAATACCAATGACTATATGGTCACAAACAATCTGATGAACAAGGTAACCTCAAAGGTTGTGATGACGCTTATGGGATATGCAACAGACGAGCTTGACCCAAAGGATTATGTCGATGCGCACCTGTTCTATGACCTTGTTTTTGCAGCATTTATATTGGTTGCGCTGATGGAGATTATCAAGTCGCACAAATGGAGAACAGACAATAGCGGAAACCTGATAGCGAATATTTTTCTGCATCTGTTTTTGCCGGTGGGCATAGTTATTGCGCCTATTGTCGGAGGTATACCATACTGGGTAATAAAGGACTATGTTCCTGATTTATTTATTGTGGCATGCCTGAGTGTAGTACTTCTTGCAATAGGTGGAATCTTGAAGCTTAAAAACAGGAGAAATTCATAAGATAAAAGCAGAAGAAATAGAAATGCGGCTACTGTAATATGTAGCCGCATAATTTTTTGACCATAGCATCGTGGGAGGAGTCACAGCACACTCCGACAGTACATGAAGAGTATAAGCCGGAGGCTTTGACAAATTCATTGTCATCCGCTGAAAGCCTGATACCACAAGGATATTCCTTACCATCTATTGTCACATATACAAGCCTGTCCTTATATTTTTCAAGGATGGTTTTATCCAGATATTTGCTTATATCTTCAAAGCAGACATTTTTGGCGTAATAATCAAAGGTCTTATCATCCATAAAGCATATATCGTATTCGTTAGAAGCAAAGTATGCTGTGAGGGCTGCCATGTTCTGATAGTCTAAGCCATTTTTGTCTACATCGACATAGATATTTTTGTTTAAGGCAATTTCATCCTTTGACAAATCATAGCCGTTATCTGTGAGAAAGTCATTGAAAATATCGGCGTCGTTGTCCTCTGTGGTGCTGTTTTCTACATTTACGCATAATACGCTCAAAACAGTATTTTTCTGTGCAAGCCGACCGCGAATAAAGGCTGTGACTGCTATGATTCCGATAATGACAAGAAATATCGGTATTTTGTAATAGTCCCATATATATTGTATTTTCTGACTGAATGTCAGCTCCTTAAAAGGTGTCTTTTGTTCCATGATTTTATCTCCTTCTGATATGATGTGCTGTAGTTTAAGAATATTATAAGGTAATTTATAGAAATTTACCAATAAACATTCTATTAACTGCCTTTTTCTTTTTAGATTATTATGCTATAATGAGCCAAAACACAGATAATACAAAAGGAGAATAATATGAAAGCAAGCCACAGAAAAGATGTTATAATCGCCAGACTGATTTTTGCAGCAATATGTCTTTTTCTTATTGCCCTGATTGCTACAATAGTGATTACCGTTACCTCAAAGGGCGGCAAAAAAAAGGAGCAGGACAAGGTACAACAGAATGCAGTTAGCGAAAGTGAAACTGACAGTGCCGGCGATAGTGATACAGAGATAGGCGCCATATATCTGCCACAGCAGACTACAGAGGGTACCGAAAAAACTTACGTCACCACTACAAGCAGTGTAAACATGAGAGAGAAGCCTGATAAAAACGCAAATATAATTAATGTTATAGGACCGGATGTGAAGATTGAGTTTGTATCAGAGGACAATGGCTGGACACAGGTTATCTTCCAGGGCCAGACAGGCTATGTCAGCTCTGACTACGTCAAGTCAGATATGGCAGACAGCACTACAGACAGCGGCACATCAGGAGATGCAGATAGTGCTGCACAGTCACAGTAATAGATACATGGTGAGGTAATGTATATGACAGGAATTATATGGGCATGTGCTGCAACGTTTATTGCAGCATGTGTGCCTATTTTGGCCAAGGTTGGAACTAAAAAGACAGACCCGGCGCTGGCGGGAAGCATTGCCGGGATTGTTTTATGTGCGTCTATATTTTTTTACAGGAAAGATAATATAATGGGAAGCAGCCTGATTGCACTCGGCCAAAGGAGCGTTATATTTATACTTCTGGCAGGGCTTGCAACAGGGCTTTTTGGCATCTGTTTTTTTAAATCCATATATGATGGCTACACATTTCAGGTTACAGCTATAGTTAAATGCAGCTATATAATCACGCTTGCAGCGGGATTTTTTCTGTTTCATAACACCCCTGACACTTTTGATTATATAGCGATTGCACTCATGATTGTTGGAACGGTTATTTTAAATTTGGATGGAACAGGTATTTTATTTGCGCTTCTTGCTGCAGTTTGTGCATCGGCAGCGCATATTCTGGTGTCACTTGGCGGGATACAGCTGGATAAGGGCTTTATTGCGTTCTGGTGTGTATTTATAGGAACGCTGGTGCTTATTATATTTACTATTGCAACAGGAGGCATGAAGAAAATCGGATCCATGTCATTTGTTGATGGTATATGCCTGATTCTTGCAGGCATTGCATACCCGTTAGCATATGATTTTTATGGCAGGGCAGTTTCAATGTTCGGCAGCTATGCAGGGTATATTTTTAATTTGACGATTATTGTGATGATGATATGCTCAGGCGTGATACTGAAGGAGAAGGTATCGGGAAAGAAATTCCTGGGAGCATGCATTTTTATTGCAGCATTGTTTGTTATAGCATGCAACTAATAGCTTAATATAGCATATAATGATTAAAAAGAGGTTTTTTGATGTTACCTTTTTATAAAACATTTCCGTTTATGGATTACTATAAAAATGAGGAGGCATTTGCAAAGGACCTGAGGATGATAAAGGATATGTATCCGCTTGATACGGCGATGATACAGTCCGCAGTAGAGCAGCGCATGGATGAGCTGGAGTATGAGGGCAGTTTTATCTATGATGAGGTGCCTGACAGGCAGCGTCTTTTCGATGAGGCAGACAGGATTGCCGGCAGATTTATCTCAGAGCAAAGCAGCAGGTGCTTTATCTGTACAATAGCGGGCATACTTTTTAACTGTGAACTCTGCAGACGCAGATGCAGATACAGAAGGTACCAAAGATTCTGGTAGATATAAGGATATGATTTTATGAGTAAGAAAGTGATAAAGCCGATAGTACTTATAGTAGTATTTATTGCAGCATTAATTACATTTTGCATAACTACAAACAAGGGAAATAAGGATATGACCACGAAGCAGGCGGATGCAACGCTGCCGGTTATGTCATTTAATCTGGATAAAATAAAGATAAACACCCTCCATGGATATACTACTGAGATGGATCCGACAAAGATGCGCGATTGCGTTATTCCAATTTCGGATGACAGGAAGCTCTCATTATCCATTTCAACATATGGCATGGCTGTTGACAGGATATCATACAAGATCAGAAGCATGGATGGCAAGAGGCTGGTGGCCGATGACGAGATATCTTCTTTTTCTAATAAGGATAATACTATTCAGGCGGACATAAGCATGCCGAATGTTATGGATGAAAATACTGAGTATCTTTTGGTGTTTACCATAACAAGCGGTCAGGATAATGTATATTATTACAGCAGGATTATGCAGACTGACGGAAAGGCAGCTGCAAAGGTTGTCGAGTTTGCAAAGAAGTTTCATGATGAGACGTTTATAAAGGATGACAAATCCTTCTTTACAACATATATGGAGACAACAACCGGTGACAGAAATACGCTTGCACATGTGGATCTGACATCTACGGTGAGTCAGATTACCTGGGGCTCAATGGCCGCTGCACCGAATCCGAATCCTGTCATAGCCCTGAAGGAAATAAACGATTCTTATGATGTGGTCACAATAGACTATGTGATGAGCTGTGTGGACGGTAAGGGTGAGACTGAGTATTACAATGTAAGAGAATATTTCAGGCTGCGCCAGACGGAAAGCCGTATGTACGTGCTCAACTATGAGAGAACGGCAAATCAGATTTTTAACAGTGAAAACAGCTTTATATCGGATTCGGGCAGCGTAATGCTTGGCATCAGAAGCAGTGAGGCAGAGTACAGGGCCAATGAAGCAGGCAGTGTGATATGCTTTGTCCAGGAGGGAGATTTATACTCCTATGATATCAACAATGGAATGATAATCAAGGTATTCAGCTTCAGGGACGCTGAGGGCATTGATGAGCGTGAGAACTGGAATCATCACGATATAAAGATTGTCAGTGTAGACGAAGCGGGCAGTATTGATTTTGTGGTATACGGATATATGAACAGAGGCACCCACGAGGGAGAGGTGGGAGCCGGTGTGTACCATTATGACGGTCTGGCACATACTATAGATGAGGAAGCGTTTATTCCTTCTAAGACATCGTATGAGGTGCTAAAGGCTGAGATGGGCAAGATGCTTTATCTCAATGAGAAGAATGAATTCTATCTCATGATGGATGACAGTCTCTATAGGATTAATTTAGGCTCGATGTCAGTAAAGAAGGTGGTTGAGGGCTTGTCTACAGGCTCTTACTGCGCATCGGAGAGTAACAGATACTTTGCATGGGTGGATTCTGCAAATCAGTACTCATCAAATACCATAAAAGTAATGGATTTAAAGAGTGGCAAGACCTTTGAGGTCAAAAAGGGCGACGACCAGTATCTGCGTCCGCTTGGCTTCATAGGTGAGGATTTCATATATGGACAGGCGAATGCTGCTGATGTGGTCTCTGATGCAGCCGGAAACACAACATTTCCGATGAATGGCCTTATTATTCTTGATACATCTGACCAGTCGGAGCTTAAGACATATACTCCTTCGGGCGGCTATGTCGAGAAAATTTCTGTGGATGGATATACGGTAACGATAGATCTGATTGCACAAAACAATGGTGTGTATGCAGAAATCGGTCAGGATACCATTATGAACCGGGAGGCTGATTCGAAGCAGAAGATAGCTCTTGATACGAGCCAGTCCGATACAAAGCTGACGGTCAGCGCTATTAGTATAGCGGGTGGTAAAAAGCCGGATAAGCTGAAGCAACTGACAGCACAGATGACTATAAATTCGCATGATACTGCTGTTGATTTAAAGTTTGATGACAATACAGTCCATTTCTATGTTTATGCAAAAGGGGATGTGATTTTTGCATCTGATAACATCTCGGATGCCATAAAACAGGCAAATGACAGCATGGGAGTGGTAATTGACTCAAACCAGCAGTATGTATGGATGAGGGCAAGAAAAAATGCAGTAAATGCATTTGCGAATATTGCATGTAATGAAACCGATAAGGATGCTGACAGTGTCGTGAAGTCAGTAAGTGCAATGCTTACGTACAATGATGTTACGGTAAGTGTGTCTGAGCTGATTGGAGCAGGCAGCAGTGCTGTTGATGTGCTCAAAAACAACCTGCCGGACAAGGAAATCCTGGATTTACAGGGAGTGTCTTCTGAGGATATTATCTTTTATATCAGCCAGGGCAATCCGGTATTTGCGATGACGGGAAATACGTCGGCAGTGCTTGTGACAGGATACTCTTCAAATGGAGCTTTATATATTTATAATCCGGATAATGGCGCAACAACATCGATGAGCTATGAGGATGCTGACAGAATGTTTTATAATGGTGGCTTGCATTTTATCACGTACATGACAAAATAAACAGAATAATGTTGTAATAATGCTGATTTTGTGACATTAAATGTAAGCTCATTAGGTAAAGTTTAACAGAAATTTTCCTAAGGATTGAAAAGCGGTTACAATTGGGATATATTAAATAAGTATGAAATAGGTTTAATACTTTTTGTTTAAGGAGAACGTATGAGTAAGAAGAGTATTGTCGTTACAAAAGTATGTGAAGGTCATGACAATCCAATCGCAGAGCTTGTTCAAGTGGCATGCAAGTTCGATAGTGAGATTACATTGGAGAGTGACAATCGCAAAATCAATGCAAAAAGCATCATGGGTATTATGGCATTTAATCCTTCAGATGGAATGACTGTTGATATTGTTACAAAGGGTGATGATGAGCAGGAAGCTTTAGTTGCAATTGAAAATTTTTTAGTATGTGAATAATGAGCATGAGGAGGAAAATAGTATGCGTAAAAAGAATAACTCAAAGACAGTTAAGCAGGCAGTAAAGCCGGTTGAAGTTAAAAAAGAGGAAACAGTGGCACAGCCGGTTTCAGAGCCTAAGGCTGATGCAAAAGCCGATGTAAAGGCTGAGGTAGAAAAAGCCGTAGAGAAGACAACCGAGAAGGTTGAGAAGGCTGTTGAAAAGACAACTGAAAAGGTTGCTGAGAAGGCCGCTGAGGTTAAGGCTGATGTAAAGGACACTGTTAAGAAGACAACAGCAAAGGCAGCAAAAGCTGCAAAGACAGCTAAAGAGGCAAAGCCTGCAAAGAAGGAGCCGGTAAAGCCGGAGATTATTGTTCAGTACCAGAACAGCGAGGTTGATACAGCAGCTGTTGAGGAGCGTGTTAAGGCTCAGTTCGTTGCTGAGGGACACAAGGCAGGCTTCATCAGAAAGCTTAGCATCTACATCAAGCCGGAGGAATATTCTGCATACTATGTTATAAATGATAAGTTTTCAGGTCGTGTAGATTTATTCTAGTCAGACATTATTAGGGAATACATATTTTATCAAGTGCATAATAAAAGCCGATACATTTCGTGGAGACACGGTGTATCGGCTTTTTTTTTTTGTATAGGTATGTGTAAAAGCAGCTGTATGACAGTTTAAATGCATTATGAAATACTTAGTGGACAAACAAAAAAGGGTAACAAAAAAGCGGGTGATGGGAATCGAACCCACGTATCCAGCTTGGAAGGCTGGTGTTCTACC
>ERZ779796.161-NODE-161-length-9349-cov-3.745_pt1 | contig 9349 bp, 5 predicted proteins | sample MGYA00511097_ERZ779796 | MGnify/ENA primary metagenome ERZ779796 (study PRJEB29588, sample SAMEA2154930) | human gut metagenome | biome: human gut; feature: human-associated habitat; material: faeces | place: Denmark | collected 2008/2010 ...
CATCTCGATACCAGTTACAACTACCTTACGGATATCTTCGTGGATACCAACGATCTCAACTTCCTCATTAACGTGGAGAACACCTCTCTCTACTCTACCAGTAGCAACTGTACCACGTCCTGTGATAGAGAATACGTCCTCTACTGGCATAAGGAATGGCTTATCTGTATCACGCTGTGGATCTGGGATATAAGAATCAACAGTATCCATAAGCTCCATGATCTTGTCTCCCCAAGGTCCCATTGGATCCTCAAGAGCCTTAAGAGCTGATCCCTGGATGATTGGGCAATCATTGAATCCGTACTCCTCAAGCTGCTCTGTAACTTCCATCTCTACGAGCTCGATAAGCTCTGGGTCGTCAACCATATCACACTTGTTAAGGAATACGATGATGTAAGGAACACCTACCTGACGAGAAAGGAGGATGTGCTCCTTTGTCTGAGCCATAACACCATCAGTAGCAGCAACAACAAGGATAGCACCATCCATCTGAGCTGCACCAGTGATCATGTTCTTTACGTAGTCAGCATGTCCAGGACAGTCAACGTGTGCGTAATGTCTCTTTTCTGTCTCATACTCAACGTGAGCTGTAGAAATTGTGATTCCACGCTCTCTCTCCTCTGGAGCCTTATCAATGTTAGCGAAATCTGTAGCTGTGTTACCAGCGACACGAGCTGCTAATACTGCTGTAATAGCTGCTGTTAAAGTTGTTTTACCATGATCTACGTGACCGATGGTACCAATATTACAATGTGGTTTTGTTCTTTCAAATTTAGCCTTTGCCATTTTGAAACGTCCTCCTTAAACTTTTATGCCCCATGGGCTATTTTTATAATCTACCGACTGCTTTGATTATACGAAATAATCAAAGTTTTTTCAAGTAAATTTTATGGCAAATCCCCCTTTTTCAAGGGGAAATGCCTTTATTTTTGATTTTTATACCATATATAGTATATATTTCATCATTTGTACTATAAATTGTTTGCTAATTTGCAATTATTTTGCGTGGTTAGCAAGAACCTTGTCCTGTACATTCTTTGGAACCGGTTCATATCTGTCGAAGAACATTGAGTAGTTTCCACGTCCCTGTGTCTTAGAACGAAGGTCTGTAGAGTAACCGAACATCTCTGCAAGTGGTACATATGCATGTACAATCTTTCCACCGCCGAGATCGTCCATACCCTCGATACGTCCACGACGAGAGTTAACATCACCGATAACGTCTCCCATGTACTCCTCAGGCATTGTAACCTCTACCTTCATGATAGGCTCAAGTAATACAGGTGCAGCCTTTGCCATAGCCTCTTTGAAACACATAGATCCGGCAATGTGGAATGCCATCTCTGATGAATCGACCTCATGGTAAGATCCATCGTATACTGTTGCATGGATACCAACTACTGGGAATCCACCAAGAGAGCCGGCCTTTGTAGCCTCCTCGATACCTTCGCCGATTGATGGGATGTACTCCTTTGGAATAGCACCACCGACAACCTCTGAATCGAACTTGAAAAGTTCTTCTCCATTGGCATCCATTGGCTCGAAGCGAACCTTACAGTGTCCGTACTGTCCACGTCCACCTGACTGCTTAGCATATTTGTATTCCTGATCAACAGCCTTTGTAAATGTCTCCTTGTAAGCAACCTGAGGTGCACCAACGTTTGCCTCAACCTTGAACTCACGGAGAAGACGGTCAACGATGATCTCAAGGTGAAGCTCACCCATACCAGCGATGATTGTCTGACCTGTTTCCTGATCAGTATGAGCACGGAATGTAGGATCCTCCTCTGCAAGCTTTGCAAGAGCCTCACCTAACTTACCCTGTCCAGCTTTTGTCTTTGGCTCGATAGCGAGCTCGATAACTGGCTCTGGGAACTCCATAGACTCAAGGATAACCGGATGCTGCTCATCACAGATTGTATCACCTGTTGTTGTGAATTTAAATCCAACAGCAGCAGCGATATCACCTGAGTAAACCTCATCCAATTCCTGTCTCTTATTTGCATGCATCTGAAGAATACGTCCGATACGCTCTTTCTTATCCTTTGTTGCATTTAATACATAAGAACCTGCCTTACATTTTCCTGAGTAAACACGGAAGAATGCAAGCTTTCCTACGAATGGATCTGCCATGATCTTGAATGCAAGTGCTGAGAATGGCTCATCATCTGATGAATGTCTCTCAATCTCATTTCCCTCAAGATCTGTTCCCTTGATTGAAGGGATATCTGTAGGAGCTGGCATATACTCAACAATAGCGTCAAGTAACTTCTGTACACCCTTGTTACGGTATGCAGAACCACAACATACAGGTACTGCTGTACACTCACATGTTGCTTTACGAAGAACCTTCTTCATATCCTCTACAGATGGCTCCTCACCCTCAAGATACTGCATCATGAGATCGTCATCTAACTCACAGATTTTCTCAATGAGCTCTGTACGGTACTCTGCAGCCTGATCAGCCATATCTCCAAGATCATCAGTAACTGTGATATCGTCACCCTTCTCATCATTGTAGATATAAGCCTTCATCTCGAAAAGGTCGATAATTCCTTTGAAATCGTCCTCTTTACCGATTGGTAACTGAAGTACGATAGCATTTTTTCCTAATCTTGTACGGATCTGGTCAACAGCTCCGTAGAAGTTTGCACCTAAGATATCCATCTTATTGATGAATGCCATACGAGGTACATTGTATGTGTCAGCCTGACGCCAAACGTTCTCTGACTGAGGCTCAACACCACCCTTTGCACAGAACACACCAACTGCGCCATCAAGTACACGGAGTGAACGCTCAACTTCTACTGTGAAGTCAACGTGGCCCGGTGTATCGATGATGTTGATACGATGCTCAAGTGCTCCTGGCTTTGGTTTAGTGAACTCTTCAAGTGTCCAGTGACATGTTGTAGCGGCAGAAGTAATTGTAATACCTCTTTCCTGCTCCTGCTCCATCCAGTCCATGGTAGCAGTACCTTCATGAGTATCACCGATTTTATAGTTAATACCAGTATAATAAAGAATACGCTCTGTCAGTGTTGTTTTACCAGCATTGTTATGAGCCATGATTCCAATATTTCTGGTTCTCTCAAGTGGATATTCTCTTCCAGCCAAGGTTTTTTCCTCCTATATTTAGTGTCCTATGCACAACCGGACTCTGTTACAAATCCGGTTCGCTGCATGAATCAAAAGCAAAGTTGTAAGCTTTTTACAGAAACTAGAATCTGTAATGTGCGAATGCCTTGTTTGCCTCTGCCATCTTGTGCATATCTTCTTTTCTCTTAACAGATGCGCCTGTGTTGTTAGCTGCATCCATGATCTCGTTAGCTAATCTCTCAGCCTGAGTTTTCTCTCCTCTGGCACGTGAGAATGCTGTTAACCAACGAAGGCCTAAAGCCTGACGACGATCAGGGCGAACCTCGATTGGTACCTGATATGTGGCACCACCGATACGTCTTGCTTTTACTTCGAGAGCTGGCATTACATTGTTCATAGCCTCTTCGAATACTTCAAGAGCTGGTCTTCCTGTCTTCTCTTCTACTGTAGCAAATGCTCCGTATACAATCTTCTGAGCTACGCCTTTCTTACCGTCTAACATAATGCTGTTAACAAGCTTTGTAACTACTTTGCTGTTGTACATTGGATCTGCTAATACGTCTCTTTTCTGAGTATGTCCTTTACGTGGCACGTTACTTCCCTCCTTAATCATGATATTTGTGGATTAATTCATCGGTACTCACATGTGTCTCTCTAATGTGTTCGTGCGGAATTGTATTCATAAAGTGAAATCCTGCATCTGCAGGTCTAATCCCAACACTAACCTACTTTAGTTCTGTTTGTGATACACAATGTTGCTAAATTATTTAGCAGCTTTTGGTCTCTTTGCGCCGTACTTAGAGCGGGCCTGTTTTCTGTTTGCAACACCTGCAGTATCTAATGTACCACGGATGATATGGTAACGTGTACCTGGTAAATCCTTAACACGGCCACCACGAATCAGAACAACGCTATGCTCCTGTAAGTTGTGTCCCTCACCAGGAATGTATGAAGTTACTTCGATTCCGTTTGAAAGACGAACTCTGGCGATCTTTCTAAGAGCTGAGTTAGGCTTCTTAGGAGTAGCTGTCTTAACAGCTGTACATACACCACGCTTCTGTGGAGAAGAAGTGTTGATTGGCTTCTTCTGGAGAGAGTTAAAGCTTCTCTGAAGAGCTGGTGCTGTAGACTTCTTTACAGATGTCTGACGTCCTTTTCTTACTAACTGGTTAAATGTTGGCATTATTTTCACCTCCTGTTTTATTTTAAGCAGTGCAATCTTATGCACGCTAAAATATTATACAAATCCTTGTCTGTTTTGTCAAGACCAATTTTGTTTTCAATATAATACAAGAAAGAAGTCCGGTTTCCCGGACTTCTTTGTTTTTGGTTTGTAACAGCTTCTGTAGCTTAAGTACAAACATCAGTAATTATTCTTCATCAACTGATTCAGTATCTGTATCAATGACTCCGACTGCCTCTTCCTCTGCGAAATCCGCAAAATCATCATCATCAAAATCAAGTGTATCGTCATCGTTTACATCGCTGTCAAGCTTGATATTACGATAAATCTTCATACCTGTTCCTGCCGGGATGAGCTTACCGATGATTACGTTCTCCTTCATACCGATAAGCGGATCAACCTTGCCCTTGATTGCTGCCTCAGTAAGAACCTTTGTGGTCTCCTGGAATGAATCTGCTGACAGGAATGAGTTGGTTGCAAGAGATGCCTTTGTGATTCCAAGTAATACCTGTGAGCCAACTGCAAGCTCCTTGCCCTCTTCCTCAAGCTTCTCGTTGAGCTCTAAGAAGTCAAGGGCATCAACCATGCTGCCCGGAAGTAAATCTGAATCTCCCGGCTCCTCTACGCGGATCTTCTGTAAGCACTGACGAACTATAACCTCGACATGCTTATCGTTAATCTCAACACCCTGTAAACGGTAAACACGCTGTACCTCGCGGAGCATGTAATCCTGAACCGCACGAACGCCCTTAATCTTGAGGATATCGTGTGGATTTACAGAACCCTCTGTAAGCTCGTCGCCGGCCTCAAGCTCCTGTCCGTCTACAACCTTGATACGTGAGCCGTAAGGAATGAGATAAGCCTTTGTCTCGCCTGTCTCGTTGTTTGTAACGATAACCTCACGCTTCTTCTTTGTATCCTTGATTGTGGCAATTCCGCCGAACTCTGTGATAATAGCGAGTCCCTTAGGCTTACGTGCCTCGAAAATCTCCTCTACTCGAGGAAGACCCTGTGTGATATCTCCACCGGCAACACCACCTGTATGGAAGGTTCTCATGGTAAGCTGTGTACCAGGCTCACCGATTGACTGTGCTGCGATGATACCGATTGCTTCACCAACCTGTACTGCCTGACCTGTTGCAAGGTTTGAACCGTAACACTTAGCACACACTCCCATGTGTGAACGGCAAGTAAGTACTGTACGGATCTTAACCTGTGTGATCGGATTACCGTTCTCGTCAACACCCTCTGCCATAACCTTTGCTGCACGCTTTGGTGTGATCATATGGTTGGCCTTAACGATTACATTGCCATCCTTATCGCAGATTGTGTTGCAAGAAAAACGACCTGTAATTCTCTCCTGAAGGCTCTCGATTTCCTCTCGACCCTCCATGAATGCCTTTACGACCATTCCCGGAATCTCACGTCCTGTGCCTGCACAGCAGTCTGACTCACGAACGATCATATGCTGTGAAACATCTACGAGACGTCTTGTAAGGTATCCTGAATCGGCTGTACGAAGCGCTGTATCTGAAAGTCCCTTACGAGCTCCATGTGCTGACATGAAGTACTCGAGTACGTCAAGACCCTCACGGAAGCATGACTTGATAGGAAGCTCGATTGTACGACCTGTTGTATCAGCCATGAGTCCTCGCATACCTGCAAGCTGTTTGATCTGCTTATCAGATCCACGGGCTCCGGAATCTGCCATCATGAAGATGTTGTTGTACTTATCAAGACCTGTAAGAAGTGCCTTTGTAAGGGCATCATCTGTATCCTTCCATGTCTCGATAACCTCTTTGTAACGCTCCTCATCAGTGATAAGTCCACGCTTGTACTGTCTTGTAATCTTATCTACAGTGTCCTGTGCATCAGCGATCATCTGTGGCTTCTGTGGTGGCACTGTCATATCTGAAATTGAAACTGTCATGGCAGCCTGGGTTGAATACTTGTATCCCATAGCCTTGACATTGTCAAGAACCTCTGCTGTTGTTGTAGCTCCGTGTGTGTTGATAACCTTCTCAAGTATCTGCTTGATCTGTTTCTTACCAACGTGGAACTCAACCTCAAACTTGAGTGCATTCTCAGCCTTTGATCTGTCTATAAAACCAAGATCCTGTGGAATGCTCTCATTGAATATCAAAAGTCCTACTGTTGTCTCTGTAAAACCTGAAACCTCTGTGCCGTCAGCAAGCTTTACTGTACGGTGTACAAAGATATTCTGGTGAAGAGTAATCTCCTTGTTCTCGTAAGCGAGCATTGCAAGATTAACACTTCCATAGTAACGGCCGAGAAGATCTATCGGTCTGCAAAGCACACGACGGTTTCCGTCTGTGACATCCTCAAACCAGATAAGGTCATATAAGCCAAGCTCAGCCTTTCCTGTATTTTCATCAGGAGTTGTGAGCTTTCTAAGCTCCTCAATATCATTGTATACAGTGTCTGATGACACCTGTGCAACCATCTTTGGATCATCCTTGTAATCAGCGAGCTTTCTCATTGTGAGGTAGTAAACTCCAAGGATCATATCCTGTGAAGGAACGGCTACAAGTCCACCATCGGAAGGCTTAAGCAGGTTGTTAGGTGACAGAAGCATGAATCTGCACTCAGCCTGTGCCTCAGCAGTCAGTGGAAGATGTACAGCCATCTGGTCTCCATCGAAGTCGGCGTTGAACGCTGTACATACGAGTGGATGAAGCTTGATTGCCTTACCCTCTACAAGGATTGGCTCGAAGGCCTGGATTCCAAGTCTGTGGAGTGTAGGAGCTCGGTTAAGCATAACCGGATGCTCTTTAATGACGTCCTCAAGGACATCCCATACCTCCGGCTGAAGTCTCTCAACCATCTTCTTTGCACTCTTTATGTTGTGTGCGGTTCCGTTAGCGGCAAGCTCCTTCATAACGAATGGTTTGAAAAGCTCGATAGCCATCTCCTTTGGAAGACCACACTGATAAATCTTAAGCTTTGGCTCTACACAGATAACTGAACGTCCTGAGTAGTCAACTCGCTTTCCGAGAAGGTTCTGACGGAAACGTCCTCCCTTTCCCTTGAGCATGTCTGAAAGAGACTTAAGAGCTCTGTTTCCAGGACCGGTAACAGGACGCAACCGAAGGCCGTTGTCGATAAGTGCATCGACAGCCTCCTGAAGCATACGTTTCTCGTTACGAACGATGATATCCGGTGCTCCAAGATCAAGAAGTCTTCTAAGACGGTTGTTACGGTTGATGATTCGTCTGTAAAGGTCGTTAAGATCACTTGTTGCGAAACGTCCTCCATCGAGCTGAACCATTGGACGAAGATCCGGTGGAATAACAGGAATAACTGTCATAATCATCCACTCAGGCTTGTTTCCTGACTCACGGAAAGCCTCTACAACCTCAAGCCTCTTGATGATACGTGCACGCTTCTGGCCTGTAGCATTCTCAAGCTCTGCCTTAAGCTCTGCCGAATCCTTCTCGAGATCAATTGCTGCTAAAAGCTCATGGATAGACTCAGCACCCATTCCTACACGGAATGCTGAGCGGCCATAAGTATCGCATGCCTCCTGGTACTCTGACTCGTTGAGAATCTGCTTGTATGCAAGCTTTGTCTCGCCCGGGTCAAGCACAATATATGAAGCAAAGTACAGTACTCTCTAAAGTACACGTGGAGATAAGTCAAGGATGAGTCCCATACGTGATGGGATACCCTTGAAATACCAGATATGAGATACAGGAGCAGCAAGCTCGATGTGTCCCATACGCTCTCTACGAACGCTTGACTTTGTGATTTCTACGCCACATCGGTCGCAGACAACACCCTTATAACGTATCTTCTTGTATTTACCACAATGACACTCCCAGTCCTTCGTTGGTCCGAAAATCTTCTCGCAGAAAAGACCGTCTTTTTCAGGCTTTAATGTTCTATAGTTAATAGTCTCAGGCTTTTTAACCTCGCCATGTGACCACTCTCTGATCTTTTCAGGAGATGCTAATCCAATCTGAATCGCATCAAACTGCATTGCCTGATTATTTTCTATATTATTTGTTTCTGGCATTTTGGCACTCCCTTCTAATTATTCTTCGTCATCAAGAACTTCATCAGCAAAAATATCGTCATCCGCTGTCTCAGGAGACTCTTCCTCTTCTATGTCAACAAGCTCTTCGTTGTCATCAAATTCTTTCTTTGAGAAACCATGCTCTGCGAATGACTCACTGTCCTCGAATGCATAGTCCTTATCGTTTCCGATAATTGAGTTGATATCTGTATTACCGTACTCACTTGTCTCGATAAGCTCAACCTCTTCTCTGTTCTCATCAAGTACCTTGACATCCAGGCCAAGTGCCTGAAGCTCTTTGAGAAGTACCTTGAATGACTCTGGAATACCAGGCTCAGGGATATTCTCACCCTTGATGATAGCCTCGTAGGTCTTGACACGGCCAACAACATCATCGGACTTCATTGTAAGGATCTCCTGGAGTGTATATGCAGCACCATATGCCTCAAGAGCCCAAACCTCCATCTCTCCGAAACGCTGTCCACCGAACTGTGCCTTACCACCGAGTGGCTGCTGTGTAACTAATGAGTAAGGACCTGTTGAACGTGCATGGATCTTATCGTCAACAAGATGATGCAGCTTAAGGTAATGCATGTGTCCGATAGTTGTCTTTCCATCGAAGCACTCACCTGTTCTACCATCACGAAGCTGTACCTTTCCATCCTTTGAAATCGGAACGCCCTTCCATAAGCTTCTGTGAGCTCTGTTTGTTGAAAGGTATTCCATAACATCCTCACGGAGTGTATCAACATATTTATCATAGAAGATTTCAGCATCTGCGCTCCAGTATGGATGCTCAGCCTGTAAATCCTTTTCAAGCTCTTCCTTATCGAACGGAAGATTTACGTAATCATTTGCAAGCTCAAGTGTATCCTCGATATCTACCTCGTTTGCTCCATCAAATACAGGAGTTGAGATATTGAAGCCAAGTGCCTTTGCAGCGAGACTCAGGTGAATCTCAAGGACCTGACCGATGTTCATTCGTGAAGGAACACCGAGTGGGTTAAGTACGATATCCAGGGGACGGCGGTTTG
>ERZ779796.171-NODE-171-length-9171-cov-2.14315_pt1 | contig 9171 bp, 13 predicted proteins | sample MGYA00511097_ERZ779796 | MGnify/ENA primary metagenome ERZ779796 (study PRJEB29588, sample SAMEA2154930) | human gut metagenome | biome: human gut; feature: human-associated habitat; material: faeces | place: Denmark | collected 2008/2010 ...
TTTCCCTCTTTTTATATTAATGGAAGCTCTCCTTGCATAAATAGTTTTATGTCTTTACTTGGGTATCCAAAATAATTATGCTTTTCTAGAAATTCTTTTGTTTGATTGTTGTTTTCCCTACTTGTCATTACATACCACGGAATAGTAACTCCATATTTTTGTTTTATTTCTTTTAGCGAATCTACAAGAATTTCAAATAAATATTTTTTTCCTATTTCTAAGTTTAATTTGTATGTACCTTTTGGTCCTATATGTCCTAGTCTTGTTCCTTGTCCTCCTGCCATTGTTACTACTGCATATTTACCGTTTTTTATAACCTCATTTCCTATTTTTTCTAGCTCGCCATATTCTTCCATAGATAGTTTATCTTTTTCAACATATCCTATTCCTTCAAAATATTTTTCTAGTATAGGAGTATTTTTCTTTGTGCCTTTGTATAATTTCATTATTTCATCAAAATCAATTTTGCATATCTGTCCTCGCAAATTTTCATTGTTGTCCAGCCTTTTTGTTATATGTTGCTGCCCCATTTGATTTAACTTTTCTATTATTTTATCTTCCATATGCACCATCCTTTATATAAGATATTCATATTTTATCACATTGGTTATTTTCTTGCAAATTTTTTTGCATTTTAGTCATAACTTAAAAATATCCTAATATAAATTAAATAAAGTTATTTTGTACAAACATTTTTAAGGGGGTTAATTAATTAATGGAAGATAATTTAAAATTGTATCAAGATATAGCTAACCGTACAGATGGAGATATTTATGTTGGTGTTGTTGGACCTGTTAGAACTGGCAAATCTACTTTTATTAAAAATTTTATGGACTTATTAGTAATACCAAATATAAATAATGAATACAAAAGAGAACGTGCAAGAGATGAATTACCTCAAAGTGCTGCTGGCAAAACAATAATGACAACTGAACCCAAATTTATTCCAAATGAGGCTGTTGGGATAAATGTTGGGGATAAAATAAAATTAAAAACTCGTTTAGTAGACTGTGTTGGTTATCTTGTGAATAACGCAATTGGTTATTTGGAAGATGATATGCCTAGAATGGTAAAAACACCTTGGTCTAACGAAGAAATTCCTTTTGAGCAGGCTGCAGAAATAGGAACTAGAAAAGTTATCCAAGAACATTCTACCATAGGAATTTTAATAACTACTGATGGCACAATTACAGATATTCCTCGTCAAGATTATATTGAAGCAGAAGAGCGAGTTGTAAGAGAACTGAAAGAAATTAACAAACCTTTTGTTATTGTTCTTAATACAGATGATCTTTCTTCTGATTATACTAGAGAATTGGCTCAAAAATTGGAAAAGAAATATGAAACACCAGTATTGCCTACTGATTGTTCTCGTTTAAATTTAGATGATATTAATAATATTTTCGGCAAAATATTATATGAATTTCCTATTGAAACATTAAATATTACTTTTCCTAAATGGGTAGATGGTTTAAATAGCGAACACTGGCTAAAAGCAGAATTATATAAGGAAATAAAAGAAGCATTTGCAAATATTAGTGTGTTAAAGCAAATAAATAGTGGTATTGATAAATTGCAAAATACTGAAATAATAACAAGAACTATATTAGACGAAGTTAAATTAGGAGATGGCAGTGTAAATATTTCCATAAATTTAATGGATGAATTGTTCTATAAGGTCCTAACAGAAATTTCCGGAGTTGATATTTCAAATGAAGGTGATTTATTCTCTACAATAACCGAATTTGCCAATACTAAAAAAGAATATGATAAAATTGCATATGCCTTAGAAGAAGTCAAAGCAAAAGGATATGGTATTGTAACACCTTCCATAGATGAATTAATTTTAGAGGAGCCAGAAATGGTAAAACAGGGTTCAAGATTTGGCGTAAAATTAAAGGCAAAAGCACCTTCTATTCACATGATTCAAGCAAACATAGAAACCGAGGTTTCTCCTATTGTAGGAAGTGAAAAACAATCTGAAGATTTAGTAAATTATCTACTTTCTGAATTTGAAAATGACCCTAAAAAGATATGGGAATCCAATATATTCGGAAAAAGTCTACATGAACTTGTTAATGAAGGTTTGCAAAATAAATTATCTAAAATGCCAGAAGAAGCGCAAGGTAAACTTCAAGAAACTCTTGAACGTATAGTAAATGAAGGTAGTGGCGGATTAATCTGCATAATACTTTAAAAAGAGCTCTTCAATAGCACTTTGGTGTTATTGAAGAGTTTTTGTAATCCTTTTGCATTATAGTAAATAATTATTTTATGCTGTGCCTCTTGGTTGATAATTTGTTGCAAAATGTTATTCTTCTATTTACAAAATCTATGCTTTCCAATTGTTACTGTCGTTGGTCTTGACAATATCCATTTATTTGTTGCTGTATTTGGGTTAAAGTAATATATTGCACCATATGATGGATCCCAACCGTTTAGTGCATCTTGTGCTGCTTTTTTTGCTGTACTATTAGGCGATAAATTTATTTGCCCATCATCAACAACATTAAATGCCCCTCTTTGATATATTACTCCTGCTATTGTGTTTGGAAATGAGCTACTTTTAACTCTATTTAACACTACTGCTGCAACAGCCACTTGTCCCGCATATGGTTCTCCTCTTGCTTCTCCATATACCAACCTTGCAAGTAAGTTAACATCATTTGAATTCGTACTAGAACTTCCTGTTCCTGTATTGCTATAGATCCCCATTGCTCGCAAAGTTTTAGTTCCTGCTATTCCATCTGCTGTAAGCCCATTTTTTGATTGAAACCATTTTACCGCAGCCAATGTTTTGCTACCATATACACCATCTACTGCCCCTTTATAATATCCCCATCTTTTTAATTTTGTTTGAATTTGTGTTACTTCTGAGCCTGTAGAGCCATATCTTGAAGTTGCCTGTACATTAGTTGTTCTAAAAAATACATTATACGAAATAAACATTGTCATAGCAAAAATTATTGCTATTATTGATAATATCTTTCTTTTATTTTTCAACATAAAAACACCACTTTTAAAAATAATTTGCTTTAAAATTATTTTGTCCTAAAAGTGGTTGTTTATTCATAATTATTTAAAATATTCCTATTATGTTGCCATTTTTATCAATATCTATATTTTCTGCCGCAGGAATTCTTGGTAATCCTGGCATTGTCATTATTTTACCTGTTATTATTACTATAAATTCAGCTCCTGCTTTTAATACTACATCTTTGATATGTATATTAAATGGATGTATACATTCTAAGTTTTTTGGATCATCTGAAAATGAATATTGCGTTTTAGCAATACATATTGGTAAGTTTCCATATCCCATTTTTTCTATCTTTTCTATTTTTTCCTCTGTATTTTCTAAATACTCTATTTTAGAAGCTCCATATATTTTTTGTGCTATTGCTTCTATTTTTTCTTTTACCGTCATATTTAATTCGTATGCATAGTTGAAATTGCTTTCTTTCAGCGTTAAATCAGCTATCTTATTTGCTAAATCAACTGCGCCTTCTCCACCTTTTTCCCAACTCTCACCTAAACTTAATTCTATTCCTTTTTCTTGTAATTTTCGTTTTAGGAATTCTATTTCTTTTATTGTATCATGGTTATATTTATTTATTGCTACAATTACATTTACTCCAAAAACATTTTTCAAATTTTCTATATGTCTATATAAATTATTAAGTCCTTTTTCTAAATATTCTATACTTTCGTTCTTTATATTTTCTTTATCCATTCCGCCATGATATTTTATTGCCTTTATTGTTGCCACACATACCACAGCATCTGGTTTAATATTGGCATTTCTACATTTTATATCTAAAAACTTTTCTGCACCTAAATCTGCTCCAAATCCTGCCTCTGTTATTACATAATCTCCTAATTTTAGCGCCAATTTGGTAGCAATTATGCTATTACATCCATGTGCAATATTAGCAAAAGGTCCCCCATGAACTATTGCTGGTGTTCCTTCTATAGTTTGCACTAGGTTAGGTTTTATTGCATCTTTTAATAAAACTGTTAGCGCACCATCTGCTTTTAAATCCCTTGCAAAAATCGGGTTATTCTGTTTGTTATATCCTATTATTATATTTCCAATTCTTCTTTTCAAGTCATTTATATCAGATGCCAAACATAAAATAGCCATAATTTCTGAGGCAACAGATATATCAAATCCATCTTCTCTTGGTATTATGTTTTTCTCTTTTGATAGTCCTGTTTCAATTTTTCTTAATTGTCTGTCGTTTAAGTCCATACATCTTTTCCATACTACTTTTTCAAATCCCAACTCATTGCCATAGTAAATATGGTTATCTATCATTGCAGACAATAAATTATTTGCAGATGTTATTGCATGTATATCTCCTGTAAAATGCAAGTTTATATCTTCCATAGGAGCTATTTGACTATACCCTCCACCTGTTGCTCCACCTTTAATTCCAAAAACTGGTCCTAATGATGGCTCTCTTAAAGCTAATACTGTTTTTTTTCCAATTCTATTTAATCCATCTGCCAATCCTATTGATATTGTTGTTTTACCTTCTCCCAATGGCGTTGGATTTATTGCGGTTACTAAAATTAATTTTCCGTTATCTTTTTTTTCTAATTTTTCATATAACTTGCAGGAAATCTTTGCTTTATATTTACCATACTGCTCTATATATTCTTCGTCTATTCCTAACTTTGTAGCAATTTTAGTAATATTCTCCAACTTTGCTTTTCTTGCTATTTCTATATCCTCCATAATAGCCTCCCACAAAAAATTTGTCGCAATGAGGACAAATTAAAACATTAATCCTGATATTATTCCTATCGCTGCTCCAACAAATACTTGTACTGGTGTATGTCCTAAGGTTTCCACAAGTTTTTCTGAAACTTGCTCTTTTGTTAATCCTGGTGTATTAACAATTTTATTTAATATTTTTGCTTGTTTGCCTGCAGCTCTTCTTACTCCTGCAGCATCATACATAACAACAAATGCAAATATTGTTGCTATTCCAAACATTGGCGAATTTAATCCTTCACTTTTTCCTACCATTGTTGCTAAACTTGTAACAACTGCAGAATGTGAACTTGGCATTCCCCCCGCACCTAATATTCTTTTAAAATTAAATTGCCTAGTTGTTATTAAATCTGAAATTAATTTATATGTTTGTATTAAAAGCCATATTATAAATGGCACTACAACATATTTATACTCAATTATAAAATTCATTATCCCCTTACTCACTTTTTATTCCTCTTCCGCTGTAAAATTTTCTTCTTGAAGCTCTCCATCTTTATTTATTAAAATAGAAATTCGTTTTTCCGCATCTTCTAAAATTTTAGTACATTTTTTTGAAAGTTCCATACCTTTCTCAAACTTTTTAACAGATGTATCTAAGTCCAACTCGTCATTTTCTAACTCATTGACTATATTTTCTAATTGCTTTATTGTATCCTCAAAATTATCTTTCATCTCACAGTTCTCCTATCTTTCTTTTACCATTTCATTTTCTACATCAACTTCATAAAAAGCTAATGTTTTTGAAGTGATAGAATCATTGACTGTTACAATATAGTTTCCCCTTGAATTAATTGCCATGTTAGAAAAATACACACCTTCTGTACTTCCCCATTTTTTCTTTACCAATTCTATGGCTTTATCCTCTTTACTTGATACTGTTCCATTTAGTACTTCTGTATTATTATTGGCTTTTTCTTCATTATTTTCTTCATTTTCGTTTTTGTTATTTGATTCATTTATATTTTCAAACAATTTGTTTGTATCTAATCCTTCATTTGGTCCGTCTGTATTGTTTTGCTTTGCTTGTTCCATATTTATAGGCTTTACTTTTATTATGTCATAAACAAAATATACTATTACAAATACTAATATTGCAATTAATATAGTAATTAAACTATTTTTTATTACTTTATTCATTTTTAATCACATTCCTTACTTAATATTTTTGCATTTACTGTTCCGTCATATAATTTTATATTAATTTCATCTTCTTTGTTCAAATTTTTGACCGATTTTATAGTTTTTCCATTTAAAGTAATTATGCCATATCCTCTTGTAAGTGTTTTTAGAGGGCTTAATCCATCTAATTTCGTTAGTAAATTTAATGTTTTTGACTTTTCTTTTATATATCTTTTTGTTATATATCCTTCTAGTTGCTTTACCTTTATATCTATTAGCATATATTTTTCATTTATTCTCTGCAAAGGCATTTTAAAAGCTTTACTATTTATACATTTTTCATACCTTAGTTTCATTATTTGCAATTTTCTACTTAAAGCTATTTTCTGCCTATTTTCATACTCTTTTAATTTAGTAATTACGTCTTTAATATTTGGAACAGCCAATTCAGCTGCTGCCGAAGGTGTAGGTGCTCTTAAATCTGCCACAAAATCTGAAATTGAGAAGTCAGTTTCATGTCCTACCGCAGAAATTATTGGTATTTCAGAAGCAAATATTGCTCTTGCTACTATTTCTTCGTTAAATGGCCATAAATCTTCTAAAGAACCTCCTCCTCGCGCTAATATTATTACATCACAAAGTTTGTTTTCATTCATTAAATTTATTGCTTTTACAATTTTTTCTGCTGCTCCTTTTCCTTGAACTGGAACTGGAAGTAATTTTATATACACATTCGGATTTCTTCTTGTTGAAACATTTATTATATCTCTTATTACTGCTCCTGTATTTGATGTTAATACTCCAATACATTTTGGCATATATGGGATTCCTTTTTTATACTTTTTATCAAATAATCCTTCTTTTTCCAATTTGTTTTTTAGTTCTACATAAGCCTTATACAAATCTCCAACACCATCTTGTTTCATAGCATTGCAATATATTTGATATACCCCGTCTCTTTCAAATACAGATACAGTTCCTAATATTATAACTTTCATTCCATCTTTTGGAACAAATTCCAAGTTTGCAGTATTTGTTTTAAACATCACACATTTTATTAGTGAATTTTCATCTTTTAGAGTAAAATACATATGACCTGTATAATGATGTTTAAAATTTGAAATTTCCCCTTTTACAAGTATATTGTTTAATCGCTCATCATCTTCAAATTTTCCTTTAATGTATTTATTTAACTCTGTTACACTAATTGCATTATATGTCATCTGTTTATCATTCCTTTGTATTTTAGCATAAATTATTTTGTTTTACTATATTTCCTAAAACGCCATTTATAAATGATGGTGCATTTTCGTCTCCATATAGTTTTGCTAATTCCACAACCTCGTTTATTACTACTTTATATGGTATTTTTTTATATATTAATTCATATGTTGAAAGCTTTAGTAACACTAAACTTATTTTAGAAATTCTTTCAATCTTCCAGTTTTATGCCAAATTACTAGATATTGTTTCTTGTATTTTTTCCGAATTAGTTTGTATACCATAAACTACATCTGTAAAGTACTCTTCTGCTTTTTTATCTGTTATTTCATTAGTTTCTAAAAATATTTTTATTTGCTCTTCTATTGATTCTTTTTCTACTTTTTGTATCTCCAAACTATATAATAGTTCAAATGCTAATTCTCTAATTTTTGATCTGTTCATTGTCTGTACCTTTCTATAATCTATCTATTATGTTTTTCAATTTTTCCTTAACATCTTCTTTATTCATCTGAACATAATTTCCAACATATCCACAGACAAATATTAATATAATACCTATAATTACTTTATATAAATGTGTACATAATAAGATAATTGCTACTATTACACCTATTATAGCACCAAAATATCTACTTATAAATTCCTTTATATTATCCATAGAAACTCCTTTTCTACTCTTGCACTACTGTCTTTTTCACAGGTGCTACATCCTTTACTTTAATATTTACTTCTTTTACATCTAAATCTGATGTTGTTTTTATTGCTTCTTTTATTCTAGCTTGAATATTGCTTGATAATTCTTTTATTACTGCATTTTCTTTAACTGATATATTTACAAATACTTTTAGGTTATTTTCATTGTCTAATTCTATTCGTGCAACTGCATTTTCTGCGCCATCAAAACTTTTAACTATGGTATTTACCAAATTTTCTAAAGTATCTTTAGTTATTAGAAGTTTTCCATCTGAATTTTCTAACAAAATTCCATTTTTATATTCACTTTTTTCTTTATTGCTTGAACTAAAAAATATACACTTTATTGCTAATAATATAAAAGCAATTGAAATGCCCAATACTATTTTAGAACCTACTCCATAATTTAAAGTTCTTGAGACAATTCCTGTTACCGTATTTATACTTACCCAGTCAAATATTATCATGCACATTACTATAGATATAATTAATACTATTGTTGAAAAAATCGCTAAACCTGTCCTATCTAAAATCTTCATATTTTTGTTCCTTTCTTGCTATATAAATTAGCTTTTATTTTTCTTCGTTTTTTCCATCTACTATAATTTCTTGTGGCTCATTTATTTCCGTTTTTACTCCTTGTATATGAACATTTACACCTGATACTTTTAAACCTGTTTTCTCTTCAACTGATTTTTTTACTTTATTTTGTATTTCGAAAGCAACATCTGGAATTCTAACTCCGTATTCTACTATAATATTAACATCAATTTTTGTTTCTCCTTCTTTTGTTTCTACTTTTATTCCTTTTGCTAAATTCTTTTTTCCGCTTAAAACTTCAGTAATTCCTCCTGCAAATCCTCCTGCCATTTCTGCAACTCCTGAGACTTCTGAAACTGCTATTCCAGCTATTGTTGCTATTACTTCATCTTCAATTACTATATTATTGTTTTCCTTTACTATTTCGTTTTCAATATTATTATTTTCTTCCATATTTAAAACCTCCTATAATTTTACTTACTATAGTATATCAATTTTTTTCTTTTTTTACAACTATTTGCCTTAATTTTCTTTTATGTTTTCTATTAATTGCTTGCAATCTTTCCATTTTAGAAACTTTACAAAGCTATATTCTTTTTGTAAATTATTTATTATTTTTAATGTATTATCTCTTGAATCTAAATCTGTTATTATTATATTTTTAGGTATTTCTTCTTTTCCATGGATTTTAAATATAGTTGTACGCAAAAAGCCCTCTACTTTCTCTTCTTGATTTTTTGTTGCAATAATCACGTAAATTCCATCAGAATTAAAATTCGTATATGTATATATGTATATAATATTTTTGATAA
>ERZ779796.173-NODE-173-length-9128-cov-6.24016_pt1 | contig 9128 bp, 12 predicted proteins | sample MGYA00511097_ERZ779796 | MGnify/ENA primary metagenome ERZ779796 (study PRJEB29588, sample SAMEA2154930) | human gut metagenome | biome: human gut; feature: human-associated habitat; material: faeces | place: Denmark | collected 2008/2010 ...
TTCTTTGCGTCAGCGGCGGGGACATTGCCACCGGTGGAGGAGGCCCCGGCAGCAGGCGTGTTGCCTGCTGCTTGGGGGGCCTCGTTCTGTGTGGTTTTTGCTTTGTTCATTTCCGTAGCTTTACAAAGATTCGGGAGCCGGATCGGGAACCGTATCGACTACTGGCGGCAGTTCGCCGGTGTAGCGAAGGATTCGGAACTCGTCGCGGACATCCTGCTGGAGGGTGATAGTCTTTTTCGTCCCGTCCTTGGATTCGGTCGATTCGACCTTCATCGAAAGCGGGTTGCAGGGGTCGCCGATAAGCCGGGCGGAGTTGTCGTTGCAATCCCGCACGAAGGCGCCGAGGTTCTTGTTCGAATAATATTCGACAAAATCCTCGCTCTGCACGGAATTGCCGGGATGCTCGCCTTTGACGCCTTTTTTGTACCCGCGGGCATCGGCATCGCCTTCCGGCTCCTGGATGAGTTCGATGCTTCCGGGGGTCAGATAGAGACCGAACATTTTCTTTCCCTCTTTCAGCTTGAAGCCGGCCGAGGCGGTAGTAACACCGACCGTTCGGGTCGGATAGGTTTCTACGTCCTCCATGTCGAAAAGGAGGACGTTCGGATTCTTGGGGGTAGGATTGCCAGCACCACCGGCCGGTCGTCCTATTGATTTCGTTACGTAAGCCATGACTTTGTGGTTTAGAGTGATTCGTGATTTTCGTTACCCGCGGTCTGTTTGTCGGCCGCGCTCACGATCCACTTGCCGGGCGTGCCTTCGCGGGTCGAGGTGATCGCCTTGCTGGGATCGTAGCCGTCCGGCACGATAGCGAACACGGCCTCGCCGAGCAGGAAGCCGATGCCGTACCAGAACTCGATGTAGATACGGACTTCGCGGTCGTGCTTCTGGATGTCGGTAATGAACTGCGGCGGGTTCTTGTGGCGCAGGCCGACGAAGTTCTGTGGGGGCGTGGAGAACACGATGGGCGAGCCGTGGAGACAGTCGAGCGTCTGGAGGTAGCAGTTCGAGAAGTCTACGCGGTCCTCGCCGAAATTGACCTTCTCGGTCCCCGATTTCTCGCCCCACTTCGCCTTGTAAGCCCGCTTGTATTTGAGGTACACGTCGGCCGACATGAATACGGGCATCTGCTTCGACTTGTAGAGCGGGGCAATGGATGCCACGAAGTCGTCGATCACGGCCAGTACCTCGGCGTCGGTAGCTTCGAGCAGGTTCTTGGCGTCCGCGTAGAAATGGATGTGTTTGTCGAGGGTTTTCTTGGCTTCGACGAGCTGCGTTTCGATGCCGTTCATCGTCTCCTCCGTTTTCTCGGACCCTTCGACGAACTTGGCCTTGCCCGTGATGAACTCCATGTCCTCGCCGATCTTCGGGAGCAGGACTTTGTCGATGATGTAGCGGGTGATCGGCATCTGGTCGGGAGTCAGCGACTCGTCGTACAAATGGAACAACCAGCTTTCGCCGACTTCGGCAGGGTTGATGGCGAAGTCTACCTTGTGGCGGTAGTTCGTGATTTTGAGTGGGACGAACTTCGCCCCGCCGCGCGGTGTCCATTCTTTCTTGAACTGCTGGATGACGTGATCCGTGGCCTCGGATTCGACGGCCTTGTACTCGGTTACGGCCCGCTTCCAGTTCAGATGCTTGGAAGTCGTGAAACCCTGGTAGAGTTCCTGCAACACGTCGAGGTTGTTGCCTTGCGACAAGTACGGGCCGAGTTCCGCCTTAACGTCGTCCACCTCGATCGTCGGGGTGGTGGCCATGACTCCGGACTGCAGGAACGTAGCGGCGGCCCTGGTGTGGGCCAGGGCTGGTTGTGGACCAGGCCCATGTTGGCCTTGAACGTGCCGGCGCCCTTGATGAACCGTTGTGCAGCGTTGGCGGGCTGCTCGATAGCCGGTGCGGTCTCGGCGGATTCGGCCAACATTGCCAGGTCGTTCTGGAGTTGTTCGATCCGGCTGGTGAAATGCGTTTCGACTTCTTGGCGAGCATGATCGAGAGCGGCTTCGAACAGTTCGGTAGTGCTATCGTCGGCCGAGGAGAAGGTTTTACCCTTCAATTTCTCGACGAACTTCGCCCCGAAGCGTTGCGTCAACTGCTGCTCCTCCTCCGCGGAAAGTACGACTTTCCCCTGGTCGTCGGTTGACAACTCCTTTTTCATAAAGTTGGCAACCAGTTTACCCATTTGGGTATTGGAGAGAAATTTTTTAAAATCCATATCCTTGAAAAATTAGTGGTTGTACTGTGCACGGATCGCGGCGTTTTCGATGCACTCCGGGAGCGTCATTACGCCGTTGATGAGACCGAAGGCTTGCGCCTCGGCCGGGTGGAACATGGCGCCGGTGAATACGCCGGCGGCGTCCTCCTTGATGTCGGGTCGGCCGGCTTTCACGTCTTGGTGGAATTGTGCGACGTTGTAGGAAAGATTTTTTTTCAGCAGAGTGTTGTCCCCTTCGAGGGCCATGCGGTAGTCGAGGTTTTTATCGGCACTTTCGTCCGCGTAAACTGTGATAACCGTGTAGCCCTCCTTCTCCATTTTTCCCGTCTCGTCTACAATCTGGTAGAGTCCGCCGATAGAACCGACGGCCGAAAGGAGATTGTCGCAGAAAATCGCGTCGCATTGCGAGGCGGCCCAATATGCCAGGGAGGCGCAGCAATCGACATGCGCGAGAATCGGTTTGCCGAGGGCTTGCACATGGTGGATCGCTTCTTTGAGCACGGCAATAGCATTACCCGCGCCGCCGCCGGAGTCAATGTCGAGAACGATTGCCCCAACCTCCGGGTGGTTCGCTGCGGTCAAAATCGCCCTGGCATAGGTGATAGCGCCGGTGGTAAAACACGAGTCGTATTTGGTGATAGTCCCGATGATCGGAATAACGGCGACCTGCTTGGCTTTGGCTTCGTTGCCTATTGCGGCGGAGAATTGTGCCTCGGAGGTGGAGAACTCGAACACCGGGCGGATAGCAGCTTCGGTGATTTTCTCGCCGCGCAAAAACGATAACGCCACCGGAAGCAACGATTCGTAGTCATGTACGAACCATTGCCCCCGGCGCACGTCAGATAGGAGATGAAGGGTGTTTTCAGTTGTCGGGATGCGAAACATTTGCGATCTTTTTCGCAAACTTACTCGCAGTCGGGCGCGATAGAAAGGACCTTTTTAGTGGCTTTTGGGTGGGATTTTGTTTTGTATTCGACGGTAAATTCGAGCAGATCGCCCTCCTTTATCAAAGGCCGGGCCGGCATATCCTCCGTGCCGATGATGTAAAACGAGTCGCGGAGGCGCACCTTTATAATGCACGGATCATGCAGAAGGGGTACGTCGTTTAGGAGTTTCGCCGATACCTTCGTGTTCCAATAGAGACCGTTGTCGTCCTCTTTGGATGTAATGTCGATTGTCCGCGGGCTTGTTTTGGAAAGCGGTAGTTCCTGGAAAAATCCGGACGTGTCGTTCCATGCTTTGACTCCGATCCGGGCGATAAATTTCTGTGGCATTTTTTTGACAGTTAAATTGACAAAATCGTGATGCAAATTAAAATATTTTAATAAGGGGCGCGGCGACTACTTTTTCGGCGGCGTTGGTGGTTCTATCTGGCTGAAATGGTAGCGGGCTTTTCGAAGGATAATATCAGCCTTTCGGCGGATTGCGGATAGCGATGTACGATAGGTCCGTTTATTCAGCGTGTCGGCGTAGTCGGCGGATACGAGGCGCCGCGATACGACGAACGCTTCGATGATGTCTCGCTTCGGCATTCCGGCCTGGATGCCTTGCAGGTAGTAGGTGTCCAGGTCGATGTTGAACAGCGCGTCCAAAATCATGTTGAGCCGTTTGGTGTCTACGTTAGTGAAGTAGATATACCGGGTCATTGCGGCGTAGGTTGTCTGGTGGCGTGGGAGTACGAGCGTAGCGGTCAGCGGGTCGTCCGGGCGGTCGTCGGGTTTGTCGCTGACTTTGTAGAGTCCTACGGCCATGCGGCCGAAGTCGTTGGCGAGTGTAATGCGGATTGGCTCTCCGGGGCGTGCGTCGAAAAGGTAACGCAGATAGTCGTAAGCGAGTTGGTCGTCGGGTCTGAATTTTATTTGCATAGTCGTAAAGGATTTGCGGTTCGTGTTCTCACGTACATAGGGTCGAGACGCACGAGGGAATCCTTGTAAATTTCGAGGATAAGCCAGCCGTCGGGATCATTGAAAAAACCGTGATCGGCGAGGCATTGGCAAATATCTATGAACCGGCCGACACCTTTGGCGATAGAGTCGATGCGGGTCCAATGATAGGGAGCAAAGCGTAATAACCTCGGCACGAGTTTCGTCGTGTAGACTTCGAGTTCTTCCGGGGTAATTTCTTCAATTTCTACCATAGTGATATGTTTTTCTGACCTACATGACCTACACGAGCTACAAGCCTAATAATCAATTGTAGGTTTGTAGGTTGTAGTATCAAAATGTAGGTTTGTGTGTAGGTCGTTGTAGGTCGGTTGTAGGTTTGTGCATTTGTTTCATCTTGTTGATTTATAGCGGTGTAGGTCGTTGTAGGTCGATTTTCTCTAAAAAGCTAAATTCGCGCGTTATATTTCTACCTATTTTCGCGTTTTGCGCTTCGCTTGGCGTCCTCGGCGGCGCTGTAACCTGGTCGGCCGATGCCTGGCCCGGGACCTACGCGGCTTCGGCCGGAGGCGGGGCCGGAGTGGCGGATAATAACACGGTTGTCCTCGGAGTATTCGCATGGCATCTTTTAAATCTTGTATGGTGATAGCTGCTGCCCTTATGGCGCCCGTTAATTTTGATAGATTGGCCAATATGTCCTTGATGTTTGGAGTAATGTTTTCGGGTGTATCGGCGATTTGCTTGTAGGGTTGGGATTTCCGCAAAATTTCTTGGCTCCTTTCCATTGCGGCCCATAGGTGAAAAATTAAGGCGACAAAAGGTTTCATTGTTGTTTGTTGGTTTGTAGGGTTTCCGCTATCTGTTCGGTGATTTCGCGCCGTTCGCCGGGGATGCAGTCGAGCATCCGCGGAATTTTGTAGAGCGGGTCCGCATGTTCGAAATAATAGGTCCGTTCGAGTTGGTGGTTGTAGCGTTCGATCAGCCGACATGCAGCGTCGAGAAGTGAGACTGCATCCGCGATACCGTGCAATTTGTGGCCGTCTTTTATGCGGTGGTAGAGTTGATCCACCCGGTCGAGGAAGCCCTTGGCCGTTTCGGGGTTGTACCGCGCGAATATCCGGTAGGCCGGTTCGGCCACGGAGAAAATAATCCCCTCGGCTTGCAAGAACCGCCGCTTGATTGTGTGTCGGAATTGTCCGGCTCTCTCCAGTTCTTCCTGGATGTCGCACATGATGTACGGCAGCAGTTGAATAAGCACGAGCATATCGACGGCCGTGTTCGCCATGCGCTGTTCGACCTCGGTCGGCCGCTTCGGGAGCCGGTGCGGTATCTTGGCCTGCTGGGCCATACGCCGCCGCAGCTTCATCGCTTCAATTTTGGGGGTTCTGTCCTCTTGCATACTTTTCGGGTGTTATGCTGCCTTGCGGCTGGTTTCTGTTTTTTCGAGTGCTGCGGCCACGGCTTCGCTCCATGCGGTCGCTACCTGGGTTACTACCGCGTTCCCGAGGTATTTCTTTTGCTCCTCCGAGGTCCCGACCAGCACGTAGTCGTCGCCGAAGCCTTGGATGCGCTTCATTTCGGGAATCCGGAGCATTCGCATTGTTACGTCCACAATTCCGTAGAGGATGCAGAACTCCTTGACCCGTACCATTGCCGGACTGTCGTCGGGGCTGATGCGCCAGGCCGGGATGCCCTGCTCGACCGATACCAGGTACGGTGGGCGTTTGTCCATTCGGGCAATCAGAGTAAAACACGGGGCATCCACGGAACCGCCGGCGGACCGGTATTGTGGGTTCATCAGATAGTGGGCGTTTACGAGGCGTTGTTTGGGGGTTGTCATTATCGTTCCGCTCGGTTCATCCACGCTGGAGAGTTGTCCGCCCCCGGAATAATAGTTTGCGATAAACGGTTGTACCAACTGGAAGCGGTCTTTCGTCGTCAGCGTCGGCGCAGGTCGCTCGATAGAGGAGTTAAAACCGTTGCCATAATAGGCCGAAACGAAGGCGTGATGATCGACCGTCGTAATGGTTCCGGCCGGTCCGGTAACGGGGATGTTCTTGCCTTGCGGCTGGCCGCTGAACTGCTTTGAAAGGAAATCCACCCGGGCCACACCGAGGCGGTTTTGTGTCGCCACGGTCGGACACGGGGCATCCAAACTTGGGGCGATGTATTTTCCGGTGTTCTGGTTCCGGGAGTTCCACTTCACGAGGAAGGCGTCCTCGCCGCCGGCTACGAATTTCACCAGTCCCGCGTGGATGCGGTCGAGGGTTGCGTCCACGAGCGACTTGCTCCGGGTAAAGATCGACTCCCCGCGGTCCTCAAAATTCAATACCTCGCGCACGGCTCGCCACGGCTTCAGCCCTTCGGAGAAAAGGTCGGCGACCGGATTTTTTGCGTGCGTCTGCTGCGGCCAGGCTATCGGCAGCTCGGGTCGTGCAAATTGCCCGAAATACCGCACACGGGAGGTGTTTGAGCGGGCAATATTCGACCCCGGTTTTCGGGTCGCTGACCTCCTTAACGATCAGCGGTCCCCACTCCATGAACTCGACGACGTTTTCGATGTGGATGTAGTCGGGTTGCAGAATTTCGATGTAGCGGTATAGATGCTCGGCCAGGGTCCGGCTGTCAGCGTCGCGGCTCGTGCCGCCCTTTGCCCGCGAGTGGTTCGTACATTCGAGCGAGGCCCAGAGCACGACCTTCGCTTTCGGATAGCGCCGGCGCTCCCGTTCGATGCGGGCTTTCAGCGGACCGAGGGGAAGGGGCCGGCTGTTCTTGAGGGGCAGGGTCCGGATGTCCTCGGTGAAATGAAGGGCGTGCGGGTGGTTTGCAGCGTGCGATGCGATAGCGTTCGCGTCGTGATTTACACACGCGATTACCTTCGCGCACTTCCGGCCACGGAGGCGAGCACGTTCCACGCCCGTCGAGGTTCCCCCAGCGCCGCAAAATAGATCTATGTATAAAATTCGGATTGCCATTTTTAGAAAAGTTCGGGTTGTTCGTCTGGTAGCAACACGCCCATCCGCCGGAGGGCGTAACGGAGCGTATAGCCTTTTTTGGTGTAGTTCATAGCCATTTGATAGAGTTTCGGATGCAGGTTGTAGAGTACGCGAAAGCGACACCCCCCCCGAGGTGGGCGCCGAACCCGCAGAATACGCAGCCGGTTCGGGTGATACCCGGCACGTCGTAGATCGGGCAATAGAGCACGTCAAAACGGCGGATGTAGTCCCAGCAATCCGTGTCCGTCCAGATCGACAACGGGGCGCTGTGAACCTTTCGGGGATCATCCGAAAAGGTGTTGCACGCGCCGCGGGTCAGATATTGCCCGGTTCGTAGATCGCTTTCTCCGGCCATAGTTCCCACCATAACAACCGCGCTGCTGTTTCTGCAAAATTTGCGCATCGGCCCCTTCTTCAGATGTTCGCAACACTTATGCGATACTTCGTAAGGTTCTGTGATAAGGTAGCGCCATTTTTGGGAGATTGTTGCTGAACGGTTTTTTCCGCCCTCCAGTCGTCGATGGAGTGTCTTTTCTCCTTTACAATGACGTACCTCGTAGATGCCCTGCGCTTGCTCTTTACTGACGAGCGGAAAACCATACCGGGCTATGACCTCCCGCGGGGTCATGGTCGGCCGAATAATCGTTACGTTCTCGGTGTGCCGCACGAACCGCACGATTTCCGGGTACTCGTTACCGGTTGAGCAGAACACGCCCGGCATGTTTGGATCGACAAACCGCCGGACGATTTCGAGTAACACGGTCGAGTTCAACCCGCCGGAGAAGGACACGTAGGGCGTGCGGCCGTGCTCTTTGCAGTAGGCCACGAACGCCTCCACGGCGTAGCAGGTGTGGTCGATCTTTTGGTTGAGCGGCCACGCCTGCCGGGCGCGTAGGTCGGATAGAGTAAGCGATTTCATTCGCCGAAATATTTTTTACAGTTGCAGGGTATAATAGTATGATTCGCCCATTCGCGTTGAAAGCGTTTCCAGTTGTTGTCGCGTTTGCCTTCTTGGTCTCGGTACAACATGGCGAAAGGTAGAAATCCAGCCTTCCAGGCTTCGCCCAGCCGTTTAATGGCTTTCTCCTCGGTATCTCCTTTGTGGCCGATCAACACGTAGCAACGAAGGGCATGGGTTGCTTTGGAAAAGCCGGCGTTAAAAAGCATTTTTCCCGCTTGGACGAGCGGTTCGAGTTCGCTCGGTCTGTCGTAGGCGAAATATAGGGTTTTCGGTTTCAGAGCGTGAAGCCGACCGGCCATGTCGGGCGTCATAAGTGCCGATTCCAGTCCGCCCGTGAAACGCGGGCGATGCGGTTGCCGGGCCAGCATTGTGAATACCTCGTCGATGTGGCCGGGTGAGCAGGCGAGCAGGTTGTCGTCGGCTACGATCCAGCCGTCCGTTACGGGGAGTTCCCGAAGTTGGTAGCCCTCCCGTTTCGGCACGGTGCAGAACCAGCAGCGATTCGGACAACCCCGAGAGGTAATGACATAGCCGGGCTTCATGTACATACCCGGTACGAAATCTCCGCCGGGTTCATTGTATGCTGGGCCGCCGACCTTTACCGGCGCGACTGCGGACCATTGTTTCGCAGCCCATTCCGCCCAGGGGATGTCCCATGTGAAGGTTACCGAAATGTGTACCTCGTCGGCCTCGTCGAATAGAGAGGGGGTCGTGTGGATTCGGACGAGATCGTCGTTGGGCGTCGCGCTTGTTTTGGACGGAAATACTCGGATAATTCGTGGTTCCATGTTAAAATAATTTTTGAGTTCTGACCGGCGGTTCGTAGTTGCACCAGATGCACTCCTGCATGATAGTTCCGGAGCCGTTCTTGATTCCCGAGCGGATGTTGTTACGCTTTAACGGAAATCGCACGATGCGCCAGTCGCCGTATAATTCATTCAGAAGCGGACAATCGTAGCCGCTGACCATTGCTTTCCCTTCGATCCGGTGGAGCCGGTCGGCAAGTTGCCGATGCTGGTCGTCGGTGAATTCAAAGCAGTAATCGTTCTCCGAGTTGCGGCACTTTTGCGGGGTTG
>ERZ779796.179-NODE-179-length-9022-cov-3.03156_pt1 | contig 9022 bp, 6 predicted proteins | sample MGYA00511097_ERZ779796 | MGnify/ENA primary metagenome ERZ779796 (study PRJEB29588, sample SAMEA2154930) | human gut metagenome | biome: human gut; feature: human-associated habitat; material: faeces | place: Denmark | collected 2008/2010 ...
TAAAAATTTTATACTCTTAAAAATCAAAAGTTCCATAATAGAGTTCCACTGTCAGATGATTTTTTTGTTGTAATATGTTATATGTAATTAATACACTGATTACACAGACACAAGCGACAATCGCTGCGCAGATAATAATCTGTTTTCTATTTTTTTTCACTACAGGCTTCCCCCTTCTTTATTGTTTAATCAATGCCGGCTTTATTCTTTAAATTTAAAACTTTTATTATATACAATATCAATATCATCCACGCTATACAAGTCAAACTATATTCTACAATCACTGCAATTTGTAAATAGGAACCTTCAGAGTATTTAAAATAATAGTCATAAACTATTTATGGTATTTTAATATTTATTAGCAGTAATATTACATTAATACATTCTTTAGCTATACTTTTTTTGTTCATATCTCATTTCTCCCATTCCATTATTAAAAGTTTCTTATAGACGCTTATAAACTTATTCTACATGCAAAATCTTAAGAAAACGCTTAAGTAAATCTAAAGAATCCTTAAGTTTTCTACACTCCATCTCTATACACAATATTTTATTACTTATATACGATTTAGTTAATCGTATATAACTAAATATTCATCTCACATTTCGTGTATGCAAAAAAGACGGCCGTCCCGGTCCCCACCGGTTCCGCCGTCTTTATAATAAATTTCAATGTTATACTTTTATATTTTACTCTTATTTATACTTTTTTACTAACTTTTATACTTGTTTAAATTTAGCATCTACTGCTGTGCAAGCACTGCCTGTACCTCTGCCTCTGTAGCGCATGCCATTACCTTGTCTGCCAATGCCTTGCATTCTGCCATGCTGCTGTCTGCGATGGTCTTTCTGGTCTTGAGCACACTTGTGGCACTCACTGAGAACTCATCAAGTCCGAATGCGAGTAACAGCGGAATGAGCTTTGGATCTGCTGCTGCCTCTCCACACATGCCTACCATGATTCCCTCTTTCTTACCGCACTCGATGATACGCTTGATTGCGCGAAGCACTGCCGGATTGAAGGCTGAATAAAGGTATGCTACCTTTGAGTTTCCACGGTCTACTGCCATTGTGTAGCCTGTCAGGTCGTTTGTTCCGATACTGAAGAAGGCTGCCTCTTTTGCAAGCACATCTGCCATCATGCAGGCTGCCGGTGTCTCCATCATGATACCGATTTCGAGGTTCTTGTTGTATTCAATACCCTCTGCATCAAGCTCTTTCATGATGTCCGCTACCATTGCCTTTACACTGCGAAGCTCATCTACGCCTGTCACAAGCGGAACCATTATCTTTATCCTGCCGAATGCACTGGCTCTCACAAGTGCACGAAGCTGTGTATTGTAGATGTCTGTTCTCTGGAGACAGAATCTGATAGCTCTGTAACCTAAGAATGGGTTGTCCTCTTTCTCAAGACCCAGATATGGGATTTCCTTGTCGCCTCCGATATCGAGTGTACGGATGATGACAGGCTTGCCCTTCATTGTCTCTGCTACTGATTTGTATGCCTCAAACTGCTCTTCCTCTGTAGGAATTGTGTCTCTGTCCATGAAAAGGAACTCTGTACGGAAAAGTCCTATTCCCTCTCCGTCACACTCTACAGCCTTCTTTGCGTCCTCAGGCTTTCCGATATTGCATACAAGCTCTACCTTTGTGCCGTCTGCTGATACTGTCGGCACACCCGCAAATTTCTTTAAGAGCTCTTTCTCTTTTTTGTATTCCTCAAGCAGCCCAGCGAATTTCTGCTCTGTCTCAGCGTCAGGGTTTACGATTGCCTCTCCGCTTGTTCCGTTGAGTACCACTCTGTCCCCATTTTTGACAGCTGTGCAGATTCCGTCAATACTGAGAACCGCCGGGATTTCCATTGCTCTCGCAAGTATTGCTGAGTGGGAGGTTCTGCCGCCCACCTCTGTGAGTATTCCTGCGATATTCTCTGCCACGATACCTGCTGTCATGGATGGTGTCAGGTCATGTGCCACGAGCACTGTGCCTGCCGGAGCTGCTGAGATATCGTAGTCCTCGATTCCAAGCAGAATCTTAAGGATTCTGGCTTTGATATCCCTGAAATCTGTCGCTCTCTGCTGCAAAAGCTCATCAGGTATCTGTGCAAATATCTCTGCTGTCTGCTCAAGCACCTGGTCGAGTGCCTTCTCTGCCGTGATTTTCTCACTTACTATGAGCGCTGTAATCTGCTCCTCTATGGTCGGATCCTGAAGCATCTGGATATGTCCGCGAAGGATATCCGCATCCTTTGCTCCGACTGTCTTTTCCATTCTGTCTGCCATGGCGTTTGTATCATTTACAAATTTCTCAATGGCTCCCTGGAGACGTGCGATTTCAGCGTCTGTATCTGTAATTTTCTTATTCTCAATCACTATCTCATGCTCTTCGATAATGACCACATTTCCGATTCCGATTCCTTCTGAGCCGGCGATTCCTTTGTACATATCACACCTCCGATTGACTTTACTGGTTGATTAATCTCCGAAGTTGTCTGCCTCGAGCTCTTCCATCTTTGCAAGTGCTGCTTCCTCGTCAGCTCCCTCACACTCGAATGTAATCTCTGCATCCTTCTTGATGCATGCTGCGATGATGTTTACAAGGCTCTTTGCGTTGATTCTCTTGTCGCCGAATACGATTGTTACATCTGAATCAAACTTGCCTGCCTCTCTTGCGATAACTCCTGCAGGTCTCATGTGAAGTCCCTCTGCTGCTTTTACTACCATTGTCTTGCTTACCATAGTTTTGTCCTCCTGATTTTAAAATTATTGGTTTGTTTATTTCGCTCACACATATGATTAACTGTATCGCCCTCTGCTATTCATCAGCCTGTCATATGTCCGTTGCTTTCTATGGTTTTATTGTACTGTGCGGTATGAGTTTTTTCAATATTCCCCAAAATGCAAAATTGCACCATCTCTGGTGCAATTTTGTATTAATGTGATATTCAGTTCCACCCCAGCTCTTTCCGTATAGCTGCACAAAGCTCATGAGGTGAAGCAGCCTCCCTGAGCCTGTCCGTCGCTCCATTCTCATTCAGAAGCTTTGTGAAGTCATGGAAAAATGCCTTTGTCGTGTTGACACTATCAAAGTTTATCGCAAGCAGAAATATCATGTCTGCCATTCTCTCGCCCCACTCTATCGGCTTGTCGAGACGTATAAAAAGGATCCGGCAGGGGTTTTCATGCTCAGTCTTTCCGTGCGGTATGGCTATATTGCAGCCCACAGCGGTTGCCTCCACCTTCTCACGCTCCAGTACATCCCTCGCAAACTCGCTCTGCACTATTCCTTTGTTTATGAGAAGCTGGCACGCGCGCTTTAAAACATCCTGGCGGTTTTTCGCCTTTTTCTCAAATATGATAAATTCCTCCGACAGCATATGTGAAAACTCGCTGACCTCCGCGCTCTGGCCGGTCATGAGCTCAAAGCACTTGTTTCTGATATTTTTCTCATCCTGCGCACTGATTAGTGGAGAAACATACAAAAATCTCATATCCTTGTGGATATCTGCCTGTGTGTCTATGGTCGAGAGTATGAGGTCGCAGTCATACTCGTCAATATGCTCTATGCGGTCTGACGACAAAATGCTTACTATCCTTACATCCGGCACTCTATTTTCTATTTTGCCCGCTATTATGCTGCCGGTCGCATAGCCTGCCGCACCGATTAACACTGCGCGCACGGTCATAGGATTTCTGTGCAGGGCTCCGCCCACCTGCAAGGCAATAAATGCTATCTCATTCTCGCTCGGCATGGCACCTGTGTACTTTTCGTAGTATCTCGATACCGTAAAGCATACCGTAAAGAGACTGGCATACGATTGTGTGATATCCGAAAGAAACGGATTGTCTATCTCTATGCCAAAATGAGTCCTCGCAATGGAGCCCGGTAAAAAGCTACGCATGCTCTCACGTAGAAGCTCATTTTCAATCAGATTGGCAGCGAGAAGGTTTGACAGATACACTATCATCTCATCCTCTATGCTAAGCGCCTCCTCACAGGACATGACAACACGGTTTTGTCCCTCGGCACAGGAAAAAAGCATTGCCAGATACATGATTTCAGGCTGTGAGAGGCTGATGCCGTGATATCTTTCCAGAAAGCCTGCTGCCTCCTTTGCCATGTTCTCATGCTCTGTCATTATGAATCCATTTTTCTGTACCTGCTGCTCTGTTTCGGTGCCCGCATCCCCATCACTTGCATCATCACACATTCGATTCGACAGATCTAACTCATCCGTTTTCAGTTCCTTCTCCACATCCACCCTGAAAAGTGCAATGGCTATGTACTCTGCCAGCATCTGAAATGTGTAATCCGTAAAGATGATATCAAAGCGTCTCTCCACATGATGTATCATGTCAACTGCCATCGACAGATTTACGCTTCTGAAATTATTGGCTATCACCTCGGCCGCGCGTCTTGAAAGCCTGTGGTCATCGGTCTTGATAACCTGCTTATCACTGATTGGATATCTGCAGAAATGCCTCATGGCTTTTCTGATATCAAGCTCACTGCCTGTCGCATATATTCCGTAGCCCGCCGTTCTGTGCACCTTAATGCCAAAGAGCAGAAGCTCTGCGTCAAGCTCATTTATATCATCCATGATGACATTTTTGCTGACGTTTAACTCCTCCGAAAAAAGTGCATACGTGTATGTATCCCAGCCACTTAGCAGAATATACGATATGTAGTTCTGTCGCTTCTTCTGCGATACTGCTGCCGATTTCCGCCCTGCCACATCCAGAATCTTTCCTATCTGCGCATCGCTAAAGCACGGCTTCATGCCTTTGCCCGGCTTTCTGTCGAGCGTCATAGAGTTTTGCTCACAAAAATCAGCCACCTCCTTCAGATATGTCTTCACACTTCGCTCCGACATACCTGTGGACGCAGCAAGAGCCTTTGATGTGACAAGCTCATTGTTGTGCTCTGCCAGCTTTTCAATTATCAATAGTCCCTTTTCTGAAAGCATAAATCAAAGTTCTCCTGATTATACGTAATTTAACAATTCGACCGGTTCATCTATCAGATTTGTTGCACCATGCTCCTTCAAAAACTCTACATCACGAAATCCCCATGTGACAGATACGCACTCCAGACCTGAGTTTTTCGCTGTGGCGATATCCACATCGGAGTCCCCCACGTAGATAGCGTCCTCCGCACTCACCTGAAGCTCTTTAAGTGCCTTCTGCACCATATCAGGCGCCGGCTTTTTACGGATACCCTCTTCCTCCATCTCGCCGACTGCCGATGTCATATATTCCTTGAAATAGAGCTGATTGAGCTCCTTTACCGCCGGGTCAAGCTTGTTTGAAACAATGGCAAGCTTTATGCCGTTTAATTTAAGCTCCTTTAAAAGCTCCATGATTCCATCATAAGGTGCTGTATTGTCATTGCAATGAGCCTCATAATATTCCTTGAAATCCGAAAATGTCTTTTCAAACTTTGGATTGTCTGCTCCGTCCGGCACTGCGCGCTCCATCAGAAGCTTTACACCGTTTCCCACAAATCTGCGCACCTCGTCGAGTGTACGCTCCGGCATGCCATTTTGTTTCAATGCATAGTTTGTTGCATTTTTTAAATCCTCAAGTGTGTATAGAAGTGTTCCATCAAGGTCGAAAACGACCGCTTTTTTCTCAGTTGTATTGTTGCTCATTATGTTACTTCCTCTCTTGCTTCTTTTTTACCGTTCTTCTCAGTGTTTCTGAATAATTACCTTTTTATTTCAGGTACGGAAACAGCAGTGAACTTCTGTCCTTCTCGTCAAACATCGAATTGTACTGCAGGATATTGTATGCCTTTATCCATTTTGCCTCGTCTCCTGTTGCGTCATCCACATGCATAAAACACTCATTCTTTTTCGAATAATAGCCCCTTGAATTTATGGCCGGAATCTTCTCCATCAGCTCTGCGAGGAACCGGTTGTATGCCGGCAGATTTTTGTTGGCTCTCTCAAGCGTCAGTGTGGACAGGTAGTTGAGGCTCGTCACATCAACTTTCTGTGCATCCGTCTCGTAATTGGTCCATATGAAAAACGGCACCTTGTACAGATTCTCAAGCTCCTGCTCCGTAAGTCCGGAATTGCCCTTGCCATTTAAAAGCTTGATAAAATCATTGCATAATCCCGGCTGGTGGTCTCCAAAAAACACAATCTCTACCGGATCATCCACACCCTTAAAGTATGTGATGAGATTTTCAAGTGCCTTGTCACTTTCATTCAAAAGTGACAAATACTGGTTCGCATCGGTGTATGACGCTCCAACCTTGTAAACCTCCTGGTTGAAGTTGTCATATCTCTCACCGTAGCCACCGTGGTTTTGCATCGTGACTCCCATGATGTAAAGCTTCTCGTCATCGCTCTTTTTCTCGTAGCGGTCAATGATCTTATCATAGAGCTCCTGGTCAGTGATATATTCCCTGAGTATCTTTGTCTGGTCAAAATCATCTATAAAGTATGTCTCATCATAGCCCAGATGCGGATAAACCTTGTTCCTGCTCCAGCCTGTCGCATAGTACGGATGCATCGCAACCGTCGTATAGCCGATATTCTTCAGGTTTGAGACTATGGATGTCGGGTCATCATTTATATACTGCTGATAAACCACCGAGCCGTCCGGCAGAAATGCCATCGAGTTTCCTGTCTCAAATTCCCACTCAGAGTTTGGCGTCTTCGCACCGTACACGGACGAAAGAGCATAGCCTTTAAGCGTATTTTCACTCAGAGAATCCATAAACGGCGTGACCTGCGTGTTGGTCTCAAAATCTCCCACCACCGACAAATCAGCAAACGACTCATTCATGATAACAATGATTGTCGGATTTTTCGCATCAGACTGCGAATATGAGCTGTCCGTTTCCTTGAAATTGCCCGCTATCTTGTCAACTGCTGCCTTGCTGTAACCATCAGGTGCCTTCACAAAGCTGTCCCTTATGCCGAGCACAAAGTTCAGCAGATAGCCGTTTCTGTACGTGCCCTTTTTCTCCCAGGTCTCGGTGTTCAGTGACATGGAATTCATGATGACATACAGCACGCATATTATTGTGAGAAGAATCGAAATAATCCTCATATGGATAGCCGACTCGAACTGCACTTCTATACGCCTTACCAGCATGATATACAAAACAGCCGCCAGAATCACATATAAAAACTTGTAGTCTATGACGAATTTGTATTTTGTCACGACGGAAAGTCCTGTTCCCGCTGACTTCAAATCCGCATACGTAAACTCATTGCCACGAAATTCATAGACAAAATAATCTATAAACCCAAACGCAAGAATGGCAATTGATGCTATGGTACATGTCAGCCTCGTGTTGTTTGTGATAAAAAGTATTACCAGATATATGGCGAGCGCCAGAACCATATTCACCACGCATACCATATCGGTGGTTTTCACAAAGTCCTCATCTGTCAGCAGCACATACTGCACCGAAAAAACAGATAGTATCGCTCCGATGACAAGCAGTATAGCAGCCCAAAGCCACGACAGCTTCACCGGAAGCTCAAGCTTCACATTTACAAGTCCAAAATATACTGCCGCAAACAAAATGATCACCCACCAGCTTGCCGATGTAAAGTAACCTACCAGCGCGGCCGCCACTGCTGCAATTCCAAAATGTATGTTGTTTTGTTTTGTTATCTCAAATTTGATGCTCATTTCTGCCTCTTAATATTGCCTCTTAATGCTTCCTCTTAATGCTTCCTCTTAATGTGCCTCTTAATGCTTTCTCTTAATGTTGCGATTTGATTTTAAAAATATTTCCTAATTAGCAAAGAAGTCCTCAATTTGACTATATATAATGTGCATCAGATTTGTTCTTGCCTCAACGCTTGCCCACGCAATATGCGGTGTGATAATCAGCTTGTTTGAATCCTTTATCGCACGGAGCGGATTGTCCTCACTCATAGGCTCCTTCGCCAGCACATCAAGACCTTCCGCCGCCAGCTTTTCATCCACAAGTGCGAACAACAGACCGTCCCCCGGCGAACCCACATACAAAAACGCCTCTGCCAAATCCGCTTCATTCACTATAGGACCTCTGCCAAGATTTAAAAATATCGCAGATTTTTTCATCTTTTCAAACGCAGCCTTGTCCATCAGACCAAGTGTGTCATCCGTGAGCGGTGCATGCACCGACACGATATCAGACGTGGCAAGCAAAGTATCAAAATCCACCCTCTCATAGCCCGGCTGCGAATTTCTTCCTGATGTAGAATAATAAACCACATGGCAGCCAAAAGCCTTTGCGATATCAGCCACGCGTCTTCCGATATTTCCAAGTCCCACGATGCCCCAGGTCATACCGCTAATCTGGTGAAACACATTGGAAAAATGCGTAAACGACGTATCACCCACATATTTCTCGCTCTTCACATAATCATCATAATATCTCAGCTTCTCAAGCAGGTAAAATAGCAGTGCAAATGTATGCTGCGCCACGGTCTCTGTAGAATACCCTGCGACATTTCTCCATTCAATGCCTCTTTTTGCCAGATATTCTTTATCCAGATTGTTTGTGCCTGTTGCAGTCACACATACGAGCTTTAAATTTTTTGCCTGTCCTATAGATTTTTCATTTACCTCTACCTTATTTAAAACAATCACATCAGCATCTCTTGTGCGCTCCGCTGCTTCCTCTGTTGTCGAAAAATCATATTTGACAACCTCTCCGAGCTTGTCATATTCGGAAAGGTCGATGTCATCACCAATTGTTTTGGAATCTAAAAATACTATTTTCATGGTTTGTCTCCTCTGTGCTATATATTTATTCGATTTTATTTTTTGGGGTAGGGACTTCGCACCTGCAGGCTGTGAAGATGCGCCGGCATATAGTATATTCCTCAGAAATATATGAAGTCAGCCACAAAATGTATCCGGGTAGTCTGTTATATCAATCTACTTTCTATCGTTACCGAGGTTTAATGGAACCTTGTGGCAGTTCATATATTTCTTCGGAACACACCATATGCCAGCGATAATGCAGGTTTGCGTATGCGAAGTCGTCTCAATAATTATCTATATTTATC
>ERZ779796.180-NODE-180-length-8998-cov-2.36979_pt1 | contig 8998 bp, 7 predicted proteins | sample MGYA00511097_ERZ779796 | MGnify/ENA primary metagenome ERZ779796 (study PRJEB29588, sample SAMEA2154930) | human gut metagenome | biome: human gut; feature: human-associated habitat; material: faeces | place: Denmark | collected 2008/2010 ...
GAATGCATTGTTGCTTGATGTTTGGCGTCTGGAGGAAAAGGTGTGGAGATATGGTACGTTTTCGGTCTTGCTGGTAATATGTAATCTAATTTTGACGGTTTTGTTCGTGGGGTTCTTAAGGTGGGACTGGCAGGGCAGAATGTATGCGCAGGTGATTACTTGTGCTGGCTTTGCAGTGCTGGCTTTCTATATTTTGACCAAGAAGAATTATCTCCGGATGGTTTTTCCGAAAAAGGAGGATTTTGTAGGTGCATACCGTTTTGGTATTCCTCTGATTCCTCACACTACTTCCTTTTGGTTGCGGCAAGGGTTGGATAGGTATGTCATTAATGCCTTTACTACGCAGGCGATGGTGGGATTGTTTAGTTTTGCTGCTAATTTTGCCAATATCATACAGATTATAGGTAGTGCTTTCAATGCATCTTATTCGGTGAATATTTATAAAACGTTGGCTACAGCAAATATAGATAGTGTAAAACTGCTACGACGCAATTGCTGGTACTTGGTAGGTGTTTATTTTGTAATTACATTGCTGATTTTTTTGTTCGCGTCTCTATTGATACCCTTTGCCTTTCCCCAATATAATGATTGCATAATTTATTTGTTTCCGTTATGTGGCGGGGCTATGTTTCAATGCTTTTATTTGGTGTATGTCAATATATTATTCTTTTATAAAAAGACAAAAATATTGATGTATATCACATTTACATGTTCGCTGTTGCATTGTATTATGTCGCTTTTACTGACGAAATATGGAGTGATTTATACGGCATATATTTCATTGTTTAGTAATATGCTGATATTTATGGGGGTATATGGATATTCAAAGAGAATACTGAGGATTTGTTTTAAAGCCGATGGTGATTGATTTGTAATGTGAAGTTCCAGCCAAGATTGACTATAGTCGTTTGCTCAAAGCCCATTGAATGGGCATCAACGCCATAAGGCACTTCTTGGTTAAAAAGGAAAAAATGCCGAATTCTCTATAAGACCTATATTTCAAGCTTAGCAATATGCTACTTTGGGGTATATATATTTACAAAATATTTGTGCTTATGTATTATTGGTGTAATTGAAAGTTGATTATAAATATGAATATATTATTCTTTGTTCATACTCCATTTCAATTATTTGTGTCTCAGCAAATAATATATCAGGAAAAGTATGAAAATGTGACTTTTTTGTTAGGGACAATAGGTGAAAATCATGCTTTTTATGATGCCTTTCATTTAATGTTAAAGGGTACACACATCAAGCATGTAGTATACAAGATGAATGGGTTGGCACAATGGGCGTCTCTTTCTCGTAAAAGATTATTATTTGATATGTATGGAACTTATGTACGGGAAAGGAAAATACGCAATATTTTGAATAAAGAGAAAATTGACATGATTTATATGGGAGACATGAACAATCTTTCATGTAAATTTGGCGCTCTTTTATATGCTCGTTTAGGGTTTAAGATAGGTTTTTATGAAGAAGGAATATCTCATTATTATTGGGCACAATATTCTGATAAATATCCTTTTGTTAATTTACTATTGGCCAAACTGACAGATTATTTTTTCTATAAACCTATTTGGCATTTCTCTTTTGGAAAATATATGTTCAATAAGGCACAGTTGCCTTTTTGCGATTTACCCATGAATAAACGATATAGTATTCTTCCCAAATATAATGATTCTTTTGATATTCAGTTACATCTCCGTGCGGTTGAAAATAAAGAGTTGGAAGGATATATAATGGCTGATATATCGGGGTATGACAAAAGTTGTAATGTTACTCTTTTCTTGTCTGAGCCTCTTTTCAAAAATGGCATAGGTGATGAGGAAATTTGTTTGGATGTTATTGAAAACTATTTGAAGTTAGATGTTGAAACAGATTTGTTTTTATTGAAATATCATCCAAGAGAAAAAGAAGTCATGAAAAAGAAAATAGAGGAGCTATTCATTCGGTATGGAAAAGAATATAGGATTTTATCTTCTTCTGTAACATTACCGATTGAACTTTATCTTTTGTACCTATCACCTAAAAATATGGTTTTGTTTTTGACGAGTACTTTTTTGTATATAAAATATCTTTCTCCGCAAACACGTGTAAAGATGCTTGTTCATGACTATGTTTTGCAATGCTCTAAAAGGGGCTATGATGTATCTCCACTGAAACGGACAATGGAAGAACTTGGACTTCAAATCCTTGAAGCATGATAGCTTATTATTTGTATATTTTCCTTGTTTTATTGTTCTCAATATTTGATTTTGTAAAAAATGTGACTTTGAGAAAACAGATGTTTGTACTACTTCTGTTTTCCAGCTTTTTGTTTTTCGGAGGGAGATACGAATGTGATTTTGACTATGAGAATTATGTTCAGATGTATAATGATACTCCGAATTTGGGAACAGAAACATGGGAGCGTTTCTTCAAATATTATCTTGTGATGCAGGTGGAATTTGGCTTTCTACTTTCTTGTTCTGTTCTGAAGGCGTTGGGATGTCCTCCTCAGTCCATTTTTTTATTATGTTCATTTTTGACATTCTTCTTTGTTGGCAAATCCTTTTGGGAGTTGTCTAAATATCCATTTCTTTCTTTTTTTCTTTTTGCAACACAATTTTTTGGACAACCCTTTATGCAAATGCGCTTTGGGGTTGCAATTGCTTTTGTATTGTGGGCATGCTGTAATTGGTTTACTGGGAAAAAGACTTGTTTTTGGCTATATTGGTTATTAGGAGTTTCATTCCATTTTGTGGCATTGGCAGGGCTGATACCATGTGTTTTGTCATACATCAATTGGTCATATAAACGAATATATCTCTTGTTTTTGTTTGCTGTCATTTTACTCTTTTTACCATTACAAGGGATTTTAGGCTGGTGTGTCTCTTTTATAGGATTTGATAGGTATATTGGAATGTACTTTGATGTAGCTTCCGATAGGTATGTTACTATATTTTTATTAATCATCGTTTTATTGCCTTATATCATATATGCTAATAGGCTAAAAAAAGAAAATGCCTATAATATGTGTTTATGCATGGCTTTAGGAAGTATTTTGTTTGCTCCTTTAGCCAATGCTGTGTCGCTGTTTTCCAGATTATATATGCTGCTTTCTGTTTCATATTGTCTGATAATGCCATTATACTTTCGCATAATCAAAAGAGATTTGCCGAATTATTCTTTCTTGTATGTTTTTATCGCTTTATATGGTCTGCAGAAATTTATAATAAATCTCTCTTCGATGTATCCATATCAATTTAGAATTTGGTAAAATGAGTAGAATGAAAAAAAAGATTTTGTTTATTGTGGGAACACTTGACAGTGGTGGAGTCTCAAAAAGCATGATTAGTTTACTTAATACGATTGACAAAGAAGCTTATGACGTTTCTTTATTGATTACTAATCCTACAGGTTTATTTATGGAGTTACTATCTCATGTAGAATGCGTTAAGATCATTGAAGATGCGGAAATGAGTTACTTGTTCCAACATTTTAAAGGGATAGAGATACTGCTGAAAAAGGGACATTTCCTTTTGGCAATTGGAAATTTGATGCGCATGGCATTGACAAAAGTTGATAGAGGATTGGCTGGATGGCTATTGTCACGTCTGATGCCTGCCATTCAGAAGGAGTTTGATATAATTGTGGATTATGGTGGTCAGCACCAGTTATATTATATGGTAGACAAACTTCGTGGAAAGAAAAAAATCTCTTTTTTTCATAATGATTATGCCCAATGGCCTTATTATTATAGAGTAGATAGGCTATATTATAAAAAAGTAGATAATGTTTTTACGATATCAGATGTCTGTCTGAAATCTTTATTAGATTATTTCCCTTATTTGGAGGGGAAGGCCAGAGTGATGGAGAATATATCGCCATGTCATTTGATAGAAAGTATGGCTGATGAAAATATTTCAGATATGAATTTTTCTGGAAAATATATTTTTCTTACGTTAGGGCATATCTGTCCTGATAAGGGAACCGATTTCGCGATAAAAGCGATGGATATATTGAAAAGGAAAGGAATGGGTTTTAGATGGTATTTTATGGGTGATATTCGTCAAGATTCTGTTGTTTTTTATAGAAATATTCTTTCAGAAATAAAGAAATGTGAGTTAGAGGAAAATGTATGTTTTTTGGGAACCAGAATTAATCCATATCCATACTTAAAGAAAGCAGATTTATATATTCATCCGTCTCGCTTTGAAGGAAAATCCATAGCACTTGACGAAGCGAAAATTCTTTGTAAACCTATTGTCGTTACTTGTTTTTCTACTGTGTCGGATCAGTTTGAAGATAATTGGAATGCTTCTGTTTGTGAGATGGATGCAGAAAGCTTGGCTGCTGCCATTGAGGATTTGGCGATAAATGTGGAGAAGCGGCAAAAGTATATCTCTAACTTGAAAAAAGAGAAACGGGATAATTCAAATGCTATAAATGTTTTGTATGAAGCAATAAATTCTTCTTTATGATGATAACAATATTCACTCCAGTTTATAATAGGGCATATATCATAAGTGCTTTATATCAAAGTTTATGTAAACAAACATCTATGGCATTTGAATGGTTGGTTATCGATGATGGTAGTACTGATAATATAAAGACAGTTATCCAACAGTTTATCGATGAAGCTAAAATTGATATACGTTTCTTTTCACAACCTAATGGGGGAAAGCATCGGGCTATAAACAGAGGGGTGTCGTTGGCTCGTGGTAGTTTATTCTTTATTGTTGATAGTGATGATTATCTGGAGAATTTTGCAGTGGAGCGTATCATACTTTATGCTGCTTCCATAAATGAAGACTATATCGGTGGATTATGTTTTAGGAAGAAGTACTATAATACCGGCAAAATAGTAGGAACCCCATTTCCTAAGCAGACTATTTTGTCTGATTCACTAATGATGTCGTATAAGTATACTGCAACAGGAGATAAGGCTGAGGTTTTTAAGACAGAAGTATTGAGTAAATATCCTTTCCCCGAAATCGATGGTGAAAATTTTGTTCCGGAAGCATTGATTTGGAACAGATTGTCATTGAAGTACAAGTTGCTCTTTATTGATGAAGGTATATATTTATTTGAATACTTAGATGATGGGCTGACACATAATTTTAAAAAAAACCTTAAACGTAATCCTATTGGCTTTCAATTATACTATCGTGAATTATTAGGATATGATGTCGTGCCAATATTAGGCAAACTAAAAGCATTGCTAAGATTATTGCAATGCTATGTATATTCCATACAGAAATCAAAGTTGTAGTGTTATGAATGTATTATATGTAATTACAGGACTTGGTGTCGGAGGTGCGGAAGTTGTCACAATTAATTTGGCCAATACGTTTCATTCTTTGGGCAATAAAGTAGGTATAGTGTATTTGTCTGGGAGCAATCAACATAAAGAAAAAATCAATAGTGGCATAAAAGTCTGGGGGCTTGATATGACCAAAAGCTTTTGGGGATTTGTGAAAGCACAAATTCTCATGAGGAGGATTTTGAAAGAGTTCAGTCCTGATGTGGTTCATGCGCACATGTTTCATGCCAATGTCTTTATGAGGTGCTGTCGTATTCATTATGCTATAGCATATCTGATTACTACTGAGCATAATAAAAATATTGAAAGCCGGTTTCGGATGTGGTTGTATAGAGTTACTGATAGATTAACCAATCTGAATACAAATGTTTCGTTAGAAGCTACTGATTATTTTGTTAGACAAGGGGCGTTTAAACGAAAAAACAGTATTGTGATGTATAATGGAATTGATTTGAAAAAATACACATCTTTTGTAACGACAAAGGATTTAAGGAAACAAATGGATATGGAATCCGATTTTATATTCTTGAATGTGGGACGGCTTACCCATGCAAAAGATCAAAGTAATCTGATTCAGGCTTTTAAACGATTGGAGTCGGAACAGCCGAATGTAAAATTATTGATAGCTGGAGATGGTCCGTTGCGTGAACAACTAGAAACGGAAATAGAGAAATTGGGGCTTTTGGGTAAAGTGTTGCTGCTTGGTGTGAAAGAAAATATTGTAGAATATTATAATATCGCTGATTGTTTTGTACTATCTTCTGCGTGGGAGGGTTTTCCTATGGTTGTAATAGAGGCTATGGCCATGAGATTACCAATTGTCACAACCGAGTGTGGAAAAGAAGCTTTGAATGACGATCGTTATGTAGTACCTATACATAATTCGGAAATGTTGTTTTGCAAAATGAAAGAGATATATAAGCTCTCTGCTGAAGAACGTGAAATGTTAAGCCAGAAGAATTATCATGCGGTACTAAAGTATGATCTAAACAAGATTTGTTCTTCATGGAATAAAATTTATTTGAATAATAGTTAGTCCCTTATAGTAAATTGAGAGACGTTTCTGTAGATGAAGAATATACTTCACATTGTGAATACTTCCTTTGTTATCCCTTATCTTTTAGGTAAGTAGTTATCGTTTTTACTCATAGTGGATAAGGAATATATTATTTATAGTCCTTCAGAAGAACTGAAGACTCCTTCAAAAGGATATAATTTTGAGTATCAGATAGTAGATGTCTTAAGGAAAATTTCCATTTGGAAAGATTTGAAAGCTGTATGGGTAACGATAAAGTATATATAGAGCTATCCATACACCTGCGACTAAACAATTAATTAAGTTATAGGCTCATTAGTGTCCCGTTAAAATCGGGTGAAGTTAAAACTCTTCATAATAAAAAATCACTCTTGAAAATGAGAGAATTCGGATTTCTACAGAATACTCATAATGAATCTGTAATTTCAAATCCATTTTCTCGAAATTACATTGTTAACTTCTGTATATCTGCATAATATAGGATGTTCTAAAAAAATAACGGAACACTGTGCTGTAGGATATTGAAAACTATTCTTCAAAGGGATATTCTTATTTTATACTGTTGCTTTTGCATTTGTATTTTAAAATGTAAAAAGAATTCTGTGCTAAAAACAATCTTATATGTCAAAAAAAATATTATTTGTAGACAACTCAACACGTTGCTTCTGCATTTTTCGTCTATCGGTAGCAAAGGCATTTGTTACTCAAGGATATGAGGCCTATGTGATGTCTCCTGCACCATATGAAGAATATGTAGAAAGAATACAAGAAGTAGGAATTACTCATATTCCTTATGAGATGGGTGTTAAGTTTTCGGCATTAGGAGATTTGAAACTTTTGTTTTTATACTGGAACGTTTATAAACAATTGCGACCAGATTATGTAGTTCACTACACAATCAAGCCTAATATTTATGGGTCTTTGGCGGCAAAAGTAAATAAGATTCCTTCTTTGGCGGTGGTCCCGGGAACTGGTTCTGTGTTTCAGAATAGTGGCATAATATCTCGTATTGTATGGCTGTTGTATAAGTGTGCTTTTAAATACCCCCAGAAAGTGTGGGTACTGAATGAAGATGATTATCGGGCATTTCTTTTGAAAAAGATAGTTAGTAAGGAAAGGTTGGTGATTCTTCCAGGTGAAGGAGTCGATATAAATATCTTTAGCTATAAAGAGTATAGGCGCAATAACCCTTTTATCTTTTTGTATATGGGACGGATGCTTCGTGAGAAAGGGGTGGAACTTATAGCTAAAGCGGTAAAACTACTTCACCAGAAAGGAATATCTAATTTTGAAGTACGATTGCTAGGGTTGGTTGACGGATTAAGTAAAGATGTGATTTCAGAAGAAGAGATTAGAAAATGGGAGAAGGAAGGTCTTGTGCATTTTTTAGGTTCTGTATCTGATGTGCGTCCGAATATTGAGGAAGCTGACTGTATACTTTTGCCTACATTCTATGGAGAAGGGGTACCTCGTTCTTTAATGGAAGCTTGTGCCATGGGACGTATGGTACTTGCTACGGATAATGTTGGTTGCAGGGATGTTATACAAGATGGCTATAATGGGGTATTGTGCAAGCCGAAGGATATTGAACATTTAGCCTTTAAAATGGAAATGATTTTAAATATGCCGGAATGGAAAATAAAGGATATGGGATTGAATGGGCGTAAAAAGATGATAGCTGAATTTGCTGAAAGTAAAATAGTGAAACGTTATTTGGAGGAGATATCTGAAGTTTAATTAATTAGTTTATTCTCAATATGAATATTTTGATTACTGGTATCCACGGTTTTGTGGGCTCCAATCTTGTTATTGCCCTAAAGGAATGTCATAACCTTTATGGATTAGATATCGTTACTCCCGAAAAAGAGGGAGTAATAAAGACTTTCTCTTGGAAGGATATTGAGACTATTTCTTTCCCGATGCAGAATCTTCCCCATTTTGATGCCATTATCCATCTGGCAGGCAAGGCGCATGATACGAAGAATCAGTCTGCCGCTCAGGTATATTTTGATATCAATACCGGATTGACACAGAAGATATTTGATTTCTTTCTGGAATCGTCTGCAAAGAAATTTGTATTCTTCAGTTCGGTGAAAGCTGCTGCTGACAGTGTATTTGGAGATATACTGACTGAGGACGTGATACCGGCTCCGGTAGGGCCTTATGGAGAAAGCAAGATAAGGGCGGAAGAATACATTCTCTCGAAACTAAAAAGGAGGGAAGAATTGAAGGTGGCTGATGGCAAGCAGGTGTACATCTTGCGTCCTTGTATGATTCATGGTCCCGGCAACAAAGGTAATCTGAATCTTCTTTATAATGTGGTGAGGAAAGGCATTCCATGGCCGTTGGGAAGTTTTGAGAACAGACGCTCATTTACTTCGATTGACAATCTTTGCTATGTGGTGGAAGGATTGCTGGTGAAAAACGTGGCGAGTGGCATTTATCATATGGGAGATGATGAAGCCTTGTCCACAAATGAGCTGATATCTTTGATGTGTGTAGCTTTGGGACGCAAGCCCCATATCTGGAGGATGAATAAGCGGATGATGGAGTGTTGTGCCCGCCTTGGAACTTTGCTTCATCTGCCTTTGAATACGGAACGCTTGCAGAAGTTGACGGAGAATTATGTGGTGAGTAATGCGAAGATAAAGGCT
>ERZ779796.181-NODE-181-length-8980-cov-2.30443_pt1 | contig 8980 bp, 19 predicted proteins | sample MGYA00511097_ERZ779796 | MGnify/ENA primary metagenome ERZ779796 (study PRJEB29588, sample SAMEA2154930) | human gut metagenome | biome: human gut; feature: human-associated habitat; material: faeces | place: Denmark | collected 2008/2010 ...
ATTATTTACCCCCAAAACCGCAGCAACTACTCCCCACATGTTATACCCTGTATAAAACAGAGTACCAGCACATCCAATACTAAATAGTATTAGAAGCATCCATAAACCTGCTAAAAAGTTTTTCATAATATATTATTTTAATTAAATAGATTACTTGTGTTTAATTCTTTCTAGCCACTTATCATTTATATTTGACCAAAATGGAATTTCTCCTTTCCCATTCTTACCCCAAAAGAAGGCTACCTCTATGAATATTCCAGGCTTCTCAGAACAGTATGCAACATATTCCTCTAAGCTAAGATGTTGGTCAGCATATAATAATTCCTGAAAGCATATAAAAATATTATTTTCTTTCAGAAATTTGACAACAAAATCAAGATCTATCGACTTCATCACTATAGATATTATCTAATTGATTATAACGAGCTTTCCATCTTTCATCTATATTCTTCCAATTGCTATTCTCATTAGTGTAATATCTAATAGTACCACTAATCCATCTAGCGGGAGCTATTGAGGCAAAGACTCCTCCTTGAGATATGTCTTCAAAAGTAGCTCCATCTATATCAAAAATTTTCCTCTCAAAAGAATATCTTACATTTTCCTCTATAAGCCATGGTATAAACTCATTAAAAAATCTGTTTCTCCATAATAAAGCAGCCTCAGATAGTATAGGAGGGATATCTTCATAAATAATCTTATGAAACTTTGCTCCTTGCCTCCTTTTAAAGGATTCTCTCAGAAAAATAGAGATGTTTCCCTGATCTAATACATTTGGGAGTGTGGCCTCTTGTAATATCAATTCTTTGTCCCTAGTTACTATTTCTTCTATGGGCTTATCAGATTCCCTACACTCTTTCTTAGAAGCAAAGAACATACCTATGCAAAATTGTTCTAATATCCCAAAATCTTCTAAAGCTTTAATAATTAATTTCCCTGCTAGCATTGGTTATATTTTTTATTGTATAATAATAAGTTAGTACCGCAAGTGGGAGTTGAACCCACACGGGCATCACTGCCCAAGGGATTTTAAGTACCTGGTGTCTACCTATTCCACCATTGCGGCTTGTACCTATTCTCTTACTTGGTCATTGAATAGGCTTATATATATACCTCTCGATTTGAGCAAATTATCCAAGTTTACTGAAGCTTGAAAGGTTAAAAATAAATATACATTATAGGTAAGAGTCGAACTTGCAACGATTAGTGCCAATAATCTTGAAATTCATAGAAAATATTAAGTCTGGAAGTAACAGGGAGCTTCTGCAGATTTACTTCGCCTTTATCACATGTGTATCCTAGGTTAACAGTTACCCTTCTTATATATTTTCTATACAATCAACATACTTTCTATAAACTTCACATGTCTACCAATTCCATCACTATAATGTATAATATTTAAATAGTTAAATAATCTAACAGATTAGTTGAGTCCAGAATATATCTGCAGCAACATCCCTAATCACTCTATGTTGTCCTTGTTAGATTATTTAACTCTTATGTAATATTTTAGAAGAGGAGAGGACTAGCTTCCTTAAGAAGATCCTTAAAGTTCTTGTGGAATTTATAGGCTAGATCTGCTCTATTGAAACTGAATAAACTTGGATATGCTTCATTTATAACACGTGGATCCCCAGATTTCCTAATAGTTGTCGTGATTATTGCTACTGTTGCGAAGAGCATAATTGTTCTTAATATCATCTTTTAAAAGTTTATACATGATTATTAAATCTTCTACCCATAGTATTATAGCTACTATACCTAATGATCCAAATAGCCCAAGCATTACTCCTAATCCTTGCATATTAGGTTTCATTGCATATGAAAAGGCTAAATGATACATATGTAAAACCATTAGTCCTACTGATATAATAGCTATAATAAAACATATAAGTCTTATATAAAAATTACGTTTCATAATAGCTAAACATAAATTAAGGGGAGATATAAATCCCCCCCCCTTAATGGTTAATAATTCGGATTAGCCCTCTGAGACTATAGAATAGTTACACTGATGCCTAACCCTTGGTCAAAAGTACTTAACCAATATGTGATTCTCTGGTCAGGTGTAAGTATAGCCCAACTTGCTTTGTCGATCGCAGCTGGTCTATTAGAGGCCCAGTCTTTGAGAACCTCAGGTGAAATTGTCCTCTGCTGATAAGCCAGGTGTTGCTCACGAGGATAATGTTCCTGAATGTTCAGTTCTATTCCTGAAATGTAGTATCCCTGTTTATCACGCAGGAACTCTCCGGTCTCAGGATCTTTGGGTGTGGAGAAGGATGGGAACCATTTTTTACCAATGGTTCTTCCCGTCTGAACCACAGGTCCTCCTATTACCCCAGGTAGATTGACTTTGAGGAGAATTCCCTGTGAAAAATACATAGGATTCTCACTCTTTTTGATGATGAATTTTTTAACTTGTTTCTTGGCAGGCTTGTTAAATTTATTATTAGCCATACTCTTACCTCTCCTACTAAGGATTTAAATTAATGTAGGATAATTGTTGTAGTTTCTTTCCCACTACCAAAGCCCAATACATTTTTAAAGATGTAGCTACTATACTTCACTACAAATGTATTCAAAACTCCTTGATTTCATTATTTTCAAGTATAAAAGCCTTTTTACAGTCTAGACAAATAATCTTGTCTTCAAAATATGGTCTAGACAGCATAGTATGTCCAAAGATTTGAATATAATCTTTGATTCTTTCCTTAGAAGAAGCATGTTCTCTAATATCAGCCCATATAGGACTCCCAAATAGAAAATATCCTCCTCTTAAGTAGGAATACTGGTCATAAACGTCCCAAGATTCTTCATTGAGAATAAGACTAAGATTTGCTCCTTCTTCAATATGGTTATTACGCAACCATTCTGGAGATACTCCTGCATGAGTAAAAAGATACTTTATCCCATTTTGCTCACATTCGTAAGCCCTATGGAATTCTGCCCTATTAGCTAATAACTCATGATACTCAGGAGCATACTTATGGCTATAGCGTGTACATGGAGAAAAAGATCTGTTTAAGTAATGTGCATCATGATTACCTAATAATAAGATTACCTTGTCTGGATTTTCTTCTTGAAATCTGATAATATCTTCAAGTTCTATTAGAGCATCTTCATGAGATATCTCCTCACTACCATATGGATCACCATAGTCTCCAAGAAAGATAATTTTATCGACATTTTCTTTAAGACCTCTTTCAATAGCTCTTCTCCAGAATTTTCGTCCGTGTACGTCAGGAATTATTAAAATCTTTTTCATGCTTTTGGGATTTAAAAGTTAGATGCCAAGCATTGCATATTTTGCAATAGTATATCCTTTGTTCATTCCTTCTGGGATTATAATTGCCTCTATGTTTAGTTTGGCTTAGGGCAAACATAGCCCCTATTCTGTCATATTTAATCTTATTACACATAATTAATATACTAGAGCTCCTACCCAGACTTGAACTGAGAACCTTCTGATTACAAAGCAGATGCTCTACCATTGAGCTATAGGAGCAAATAAAGTTCTTCTTTTATCTAGTATTAATGCGAAACCATACTATTATCTAAAAATTGTTTATATTGTTTAGAAAAACCAATTATTTGATCCTTAGTAAGATTCTTAATCCACTGTATAAAATACTTTCTATACTTAACATGATTATTAAACCTCCACTCTTTTTCAAGCCAATTATATAAATCTTTGTTCATTTCTTAATTGTTCTTTTAAAGCCTTTACTAGCCATAGTTTTAAATTTAGTAGAGTAGACTGGATTCGAACCAGCGTGCTCTGCATCCCAAATGCAGCGAGATAAACCTGACTCCTCTACTACTCTATAAAGTAAAATCTGAGATTACCCTCAGAAGTTTTCGTTAGACTAAATTTGCAACTTTAGTACTATTCACCTAGGCTAGATGCTTTGGTTACTTTCCTTAACCGATACCACCAATAAAAATTTCTGCAGACTTTTTATTGGCGTGGAACCCTCAAAGGAATAAAGTCATGAAAGAATCCGGTTCTTTCCCTTTATTATTGGGTAAGTAGGTAATTACTTTGTCAGTCCTCATCTACTGGCTATCTGACATTTGCCGATCAGAATTTTATTGTAGGCACTGCAGGATTTGAACCTGCGACTCCGAAGGTATAAGCTTCGTGCTCTAACCACTGAACTAAGTGCCTAAATTAGTAAAAGGGTTCTTTATACTCTATCCCTTAAAAGAGTTTTTATAGAATTTATCAGTATGGGTCAGTTATTGTAGATGCTTTGGCATCTTTGAGATATCTACTACCTTACCAAATACCAAACATGTTTTATTTGGCTTAATTCTCTTTCTAAGTATACGACTATAGAGAATTTGTCCTTTACTTACCTTAGCTACTAATATAGCTGCTCCGAAATTATTAGCATCCATGGGTTTTAGTTTATAGGTTATTCATATTCCCAAGTATCTGGATATTGTCCATTATAATAGTCCAGGTACTTTAGATATTGTTTAACATACGTCTTCATTTTGGATCCGTCAGGAAGCCTTTTATTTAAGAGTTCATATGCAGTATCTGGCATAGTCATATAAATATCTGTGACTTGGTCTTTTTTGAGATATATAGAGTTAGTACATCCTACCAGAAGAAGTGCTATGAGTATAGTTAATTTATTCATAATGTTTTTGAGATAAACTGTCTATTACGTGTACTACTATATTTGAATATTCTTCATACTCATCAGGATATTGGCTAATATGATATTGCTTATCCCACTTAAGTAAAAGTTTCCATGCCCAAAGAAAGAGCATCTTTTTAGCTCTTTCTTTATTAGTAGATGTTCCTTTAATACTATCATAATACCTATTAAATGTTCTTCTGAGATTATATAATTTCTGTCTAACCTCATTAACTTGAGATGTTTTCATAAAAGGTAATAGTATTATAGATTCTTAACTACGTTAATAACTTCTCTCATGTATTTATTGAGATAGTTCTTAAAAGCTCTTCTAGTAATTAGGCAATAACTAGGCTCTGTGAAATAATATCCTTCTTCTTCAAGAAGTATTTTTTCTGTAATACTTCTAGTTTTTAGAATTAGACCAAATATATTAGCTCTATTACAGATAGCTGTTTCTATGATATTAACATAGTCTTTATTTGAAGATGGTAGTATCTCTTGTTTAATATGACTACCTGAAGTTGATTTAAAATAAAATGTTCTTTTCATATTAAGCTATTTAATAGAGTTAGTGGAGGTGAAGGGATTTGAACCCTTGTCTTTACAACTTAAAATAATAAATTTATTCATAGGTTTAGGATGCTATTAATCTTACATAGCCCAAGAATTTGTTTGCTGTTGATTATGAAATAAGGGCTGACCAGTTAAGGTCAACTTCCACCAAGTTATTTTTAAAGAATAACTAAACTTTGAAAACAATATTAAGCTGCAAGTGCTACAGGTGCATCCTCAATGATTTCACCAAGGATGAAACTTTTTGCTCTGTTTAGAGCTGAGCTAATCTTTTTGCCATTTGTTGTTTTGAGCTCTTTTAAAGTAGACTGCCCATCTACTACCTAATTTATTATCCTAATGCTGCAAATCAATTCCAAGTCACCCCCATTTTTATTATAACTTATTGAATTCGTCTCTATATTCCTCAGTCAAACGTCTCAGCTCCTCTTCTAATTTTATAATGAGGAGTCTAAAGTCTAATCCATTGTCAAGAATTGAGATTTTTCTTCCAGATTTAGTATTAAGATGTATTGAGACAATGCCATTACCTTCTTTAGTTTCTTTAATAGAATCTGCTAACTTCTTATATTTACACATTCTGTTATAAGAAGTAGTTGCGATGTTAAGTTCTTCTACTGTCATAGTTATATTTATTTTATAAAAATAAAACATTTTTGTAAAGCTGCTTCTAAACAAGCTTCATAAGTATTAAAATCACTGGCTTCTACTTCATTGTATGGTGGTCTCTCTATATCTTCTACTCCTATATCAATTAGTTTAAATGTATAATGATTATTAGGAGTAGGTATTATGACTATGTCTACCTGATGTTTCTCTCTTAACCATCTTTGAAGAAGTGCTTGTGTTGGCAATGATACACGGTCATAAAAGTTCATGCCTGTTGTATCATTCCAATTTGCTAAAGATGGTTTATCAGAATCATATTCTAAGGTAGTAGGAAATTTTCTTTTATATGTAGCATAGTAGAAACAGGGTCAATCAAATCCATTCTTTTTTGCAAGGATGGCTGTTTCAAAGTTAATATAAGTATCTCTCATGTTTTTGTTAGTGATTAATGTGAGTCTACCCCAGTTATTTATTAGATTAAGGAGTCTGTATTTATATATTGATGGATCAGTTTCTTTGCTTAGTTTAGTAATATAGTCCATGAAATTATGATATTTTAGCTATTAGTATGTTAAATTTGTATAGTTATTTAACTATTAATAGAAAAATTATAGCATATATTTACTAAACAATTAAAGAAATTGACAGTAATATATGCTATAATATTATAGATCTATGCCTAAGAGGCATTTTAGAAGGAACCCTGCTAATAGTAGGAAAATGACGGTTGGGATACAACCAAGCATCATAATCAACTGAGACTCAAGATCTTCACCACTACCATACTCCATAATAAATCTTCTTTAAGGTTTAATAAAATATATAGTTAACAAACAAATTCCAATAACTAAACAACCTATTAGAAATAATACTTTACATAGGATTGTTGCAGCTATAATTAGTACTACAATAGATATTAAACATATCGTCAGTAGACAATATATAATAATACCTTTAATCTCTTTAGTCATAATTATTAACTTTTAATAAGATTAAACAATAGAGTTAAACATTGCAGAAAATGCCATCAATATTACTATTGATATTACTCCTATCACCAACATAAGGAGATAGGTTAATATTGATTCTTTCATATCTATTAAAATTTAATAATTAGACATTATTGCTCCTTAGCCAAGTTACAACCTTGGTACAATGCAATTTACTAAGGAGTTGATATAATATTATGTTAAGTATGTAACAATAAGTAGGTCTTACAAAACTGTTGTAAATGTAATAAAAGAAAATATAAAAGTAAGATATAAAATAAGATAAATAAAATAAAAGGGGAGTTTTCTCCCCCTTTATTTATTCACCATAGATGGTCTGAGACTTGACTGGTGCAGGTCGTGCATTCCTATCATACAGAGTGATGACATTGTCTTCGCCACCTTGCTCGTGCAGGATGTAGAATACATCACCACCGTCGTTAGGCTGCAATGCACTAACTACAGGATGTTTGGGAAGATCCACAGTATACTCATTCTCCCCAACTTTTTTGACAGTTTCACGGATCTTACCAGATGCCTGTCCAATAGGACAACCATCAGCCAAGAGGAAGCAGAACTTTCCTTTCTCATTGGCATAAGGTTTCACCTCGATCGTGTCTGCATCAACCATTTTAGCAAGTTTTTGCAAGCTAAGGCTGGTTTTACCTTCAATGAATTCACTGTTATACTTCTGGTCCATGATACTAAGTTTTAAATTTAATGATGTAGTTTCAATTCTGTAAGACCTACTCACAGATGTGATGGGGGGTAGAACCCTCTATCCAAAACTTAGTGGGGGGTCTTGGGGAAGTATCAACCACTCCCATACACTCTATTAATTTTGAAATTTTTTTAAAATTTTTTAAAATTTTTTTCAAGCAGTAAAAATTGTTTAAGGTTATGGACAAAAAGTATAAGTAAAATATTTATATTAAAAATTTGGAAATTAAATTTTTTTTACTTATATTTGCACTATCCATTCATCCAGGTACTATCCTTGAGAAAGATAAAAGGCTTGGAATTATGGTAAGGGGGTTATTAGTAATCCTCTTTAGGAAATAACACATAAAAGCTCCTAGGCTACAGCGTATCGTCGCAAGGGGAATAGTAGTGGATATAAGTCCTGTTAGAATTAAACTAATGAAGGCATTCCTTAAAGTCGGTCCTTGGTGGATAAATACCACCCTGGTTAAACAGATAGGTTGAATAAAAGTTATTTCTAAAGAGAAACCACTCGTTAAAATGGTCAGAGGGATGAGAGGGCCTAGAGGATTCTTATATAGAATAAGATACTCTAAATAATAAATAGTAACTACTATTTAAATAACGCGCGAGTAAAATTGCTAAAGCCCTTATTATGTTTAAAAAATATTGGTGGATACTACTATTAGGGTTAGTTTTAATAGGATTGATTATTTTATTTTTACCTAAATATCAGACTATACAGTATGAGATACCTTCTACTATTAATATAACAAATACTACTACTTATAATGTAGATACTATGGTATTTATAGCAGTTAATAAGGTTATGGGGATAGATAGTTTGAAGGTGAATATACTTTATAATGATAGATACTTTAAGTATAATAGAGATATTAAAGCTGTACTCTATCAAAATAATCCAAAAGATTATAACCTATTTATAAATAGAACTGTTTCAAATAGAGAAATTGAGGTTATAATTGCTCATGAAATGATTCATTTGAAGCAGTATTATGATGGCATATTAATACAGAAAAGTCTCACAGATTCAATAGTATATAATGGTATTAAGTTTAGCCCTACTACTAGTTATAATGAAAGGCCTTGGGAAAGAGATGCTTATACTAACCAAGATATAATGCTAGCTAAAATTAAAGATTTAATGTATGAGAAAAAGAATTGATTATAAAGCCATTAACACTTATAATGGAGAAGTAACTAAAAGAGTAGTTATCAAATATAAGGTTGGTAGGAAGAGAAGATTAGTTCTTAGTACTAATATTAATGCTGACCAACAATTAACAACTGTATCAGCAGCATTAGTTTAGTATGGATAAATGGAATAATCTCTCCATGACTGAGAGAGCTGAATTAATGAGGATATATCGGTCAAATGGTATATCCTCAATTTCTTTAATGAGGGATCATTATAATAAGCATGATAATGGAGGA
>ERZ779796.183-NODE-183-length-8951-cov-1.93593_pt1 | contig 8951 bp, 14 predicted proteins | sample MGYA00511097_ERZ779796 | MGnify/ENA primary metagenome ERZ779796 (study PRJEB29588, sample SAMEA2154930) | human gut metagenome | biome: human gut; feature: human-associated habitat; material: faeces | place: Denmark | collected 2008/2010 ...
TAAGTGATTCATCTACCCACCAACTCAAAAATCCATTCTTTCCAATCCTCAAAATCCCCAGCAAAATCAAGCAAAATCCCAATTTTCCCATCCCAACCCCTTTATCGCACCCCATATCGTCAAAACCCACTAAAATCAAGCATTTTCCCAGCTTCACAACCCCAAAATTAAACCCTTATCCATCAAAAATCCATCCACAAATCCAAAATCTTCCTTATTTATAAGCACTTTTACCGATAACGTTTTTTCACCTCAAAATCGTCCAAATTATTTCTCATCACACTCCCATATAGGGGGTACTCAAAAACTACACACAAAATCACTCCAATAAGAGAATAACTATATAACCAATACAAAAAATAATTATTCAACTTAAAGGAGAACTCAAATGAATACATATCTAATACCAACGACAGCAGCTTATTGCTATGAACCTTATGATCATATCTATCTCGTATATGCCAACACTCCACTAGAAGCATATAGAAAAGCACAAACAGAATTACAAGGTGAATACATACCACAAAAATTACAAAAATATGAATCATACCCATTTGAATTATATAAACCAGATGACACTGCTACTTTCCCATTTTCAGAATCTCAAAAATATGATATACTTACAGAGGCGTTTAAAAATACAAAAGGAGCTGAGCATATGGGACATTTTAATGTAAACTGGAATGAATATACTGAACTTTTATCTAAAAAAGCAGATAAAGAAATTTGGTCAAATCCGACTTATCCTAATAATGGTATATTAACTAATTATCTAGTTCATACCTATAAACGTCTTAGAACAGAAAGACAAATTATAAGAAAAGATAATTATGCTTTATTTAATACAGGACTCTTTACCAAATATTATGAATCAATATACTGGACATGAATTAAATCAACATGGAATATCTGAACGTCCACAAAAAGCCAACTATTTTGAAGATCCTTCTCTTCTATTGTTTGATTGGCATTACCCAATAGATATACATTTCAAGCATATTTTAGAAGATGAAAAGAATAAAGAAAGATTACCAAAAGGATTTTTAGAAAAAGAAAATAAAATGTGTATCTTAACAGGTGCAGTTGAATTAATGAAACGTAGAGTCTCAGCAAACTATAAATTAGCAATTCCACAATGTTATGAAGATAAAATTCAATTATTACTTCCATTATGTTTAGATACAGATGAAGGTAAACCAGATCTTGCATTGGCGGGTGTAAAATAAAATAATAAAAATTAATTATTTAAGGCAGATTGATTACTCAGTCTGTCTTATTTTTTATGCCAAAATATACACCCACGCTCTCTAACGCTCATATTAGCCCAAATAAGCTATTCTAATTCTTAGTCAATAATCTCTCCACGTACTTTCTTTTACACGTCTTAAAAAGCAAAATACAAGGTCATATTTTTTAACTTCAAATCTCCAATTATACAATATATCCAAATATATTATCAATATTGCAAAATGTTTTATTTAAAATGTAGAAAGTTCTAACCTACTACCCTTACACTTTATTGGTTAAACAATATATTTTTCAAATCTACTATTCCAATAAGGAAAAAATAGCAATGTATGTAATATGTGTGTATATGCGTATATGCGCCAGCATAGATATAGTCCCTTGATAGGGAAGATCTTTTCGCAGCGTAAGCAAGAGAAGAATATCTCTAGGGTAGACAACTGATAACAAGTCAATACCAAAAGAGAGAATAATATATCAAGGAGGATTCAAATATGATACAAGAAAATGAAATACCAAAATATCTCAAGTCAACAGAAAGTAATATCTCAAAGAGTAATCGCAAATCAAAACACAAACATCATTATGAAGAATGTCTGATTCAATACAGATCTACATTTATAGGAAAAACTCATCTTAATACAGGTTTATATACTTACTGTACTATTTGTGGAAAAATAAATGAGCGATTCAAGGAAAATAAATCTATTGTAAAAGATTATATCAGAGAAGTTAATTCACCAATAGGTAAATGTTACTCTCATATTCCTGACGAGGAATTATATGAAAAGTACCATGATAAATTACCAATATTCTTTGTAGAGGATATTTTTAAAGAAAAGTATGTTGATTTGGAGCAGAATAATAATTAAAAAAGAGAATAAAATTATAGGTATATCATATATGTACCCAAATGAAACCATCAATCCAAAACACCATGTACCTAAATTAACCAATAACAATCAATCAAAAAATTATGGAGTTTGTATGTAGCGTTAGCGAAATACAAACGGAATATTCTTCTCTTGATAATATGAGTCTATATAGATATAGACTGCACAAAATTGATAGCTGGGATGTACCCAAATGAAGTAAATTTTCACTTTTAGGTACATGCTGTATGTACCTAAATGAATTTTTAACAATTTCATGCAAGTGCAACTTTTAATGTTTTTGTGAATTCAAATGGAGAATATACTATTGAATCACTTATTACACTCTCATCTCACAAATTGTAATTGTAAATTATGTTTTTAGAAGAAAGGAAAGAAAAATGCAACAATTTAATATTGATGAATTAAAACCACATCCAAGGAATAACGAATTCTTTGATGACATTAGTGGAGAAAAATGGGAAGAACTTTTGGAATCTATACGAAAACGTATCAAGGATAATAAACGTGGAAATATACAACCTATCATTATCACACAAGATAAAGTAATCGTATCAGGACATCAACGTGTAAGAGCTTTTAAAGAGTTGAAAATACCTACCATAGAAGCAGAAATTCGTATTTATAAATCAGAAGATGACATATTACTTGATTTACTTGAATCTAACATTCGTAGGCGTGGCGAAATCGGTGGATCTGCTAAAAAAGTAGGTAAACGAATCAAAGAGTTAGAAAGATTGTATGGAATTGAAAAAGGGAATAATCAATATGGATACGAAAAAAATTCGCATCCAAAAATAACACAAGAACAATTAGCTTCTCAAATGGATATGGATGTTAGGACTCTTCAGAATTATAAGATTCTTGTTTATTTTATACTTGCTGATATGATACCAGAATTAGATGAATTGGTCACCACAGGAATTGTAACTAAAACTACTGCCCTTGCTATAATGCGTAATTTATCTGAAGATGAACAGGCTGAACTCATCTCTTCTATGGACACTACTAAGAAAATAACAAAGAATGAAGTTCAAAAATATATCAATGAGATAAAACAGCTTAAAGAAAATCCACCCATACCATCCGATTATGAGTCTACGAAACGTGAACTACAAGATTATAAAAAAGATTATAAAAATCTTATGACTCAGTTTGATGAAAAGGTTTCAGAATTACAATCTTTAAGGAAGCAAATAGAGAATATGAAAATAACAGAACCAACTGAGCAATATAACAAAAAGCTTAAAGATTCAACAATATTCTTCTGTTCTAAAGTGGCAGACTTTATTGAAAAGACAGGTGGTTATGTTTGGCTTACAAACCATTTGAATGAATTGCCAGATTACGAGAAAAAATCTTATATAAGTGCTGTAAATGCAGTTTATTCATGGGCAGATACTTTATTAAAGAATATTAACAATTAAATTTAGGAGGACTAATAATGAACGAAATGGCAAATTACAATGGAAACAATGAGAATTTTGATATGCAGCAGTTAATGAATATTACTGGGCAGACAGCTATGATGTTAATACAATGAAGGAAGATATTATTCAGCTAAAAGAAAATGAGGAAATTACTACAACTCAGCAGGAAATGATTATTGAACTAGCTAGAAAACGAGTGATAATTATCATTGGTGATGATCCGTTAGAAATCAAAAAGTACTTCAAAATTTTTATTCAGAGGTTATACAAAGATACAAGACAGAATGCTGGATTAGGTTCAAAAATAGCAAGAACCAAGAAATGTGATTATCAGAGATGTGTTGATTACATAGAAGCATGGCTTCCAAGTTGTGGGTGTGCTGAATTAAGAGCAAAAGCAGACGCAAACGCAAAGGCTCGTTTAGAAGCAAGAAAATTAGGTTATGCATCCTGATAAGTAGTGAGGTGAAACGTCTTGCCAAACTATGTAAAAATTCCACGAGAAATCATTTATGATAAAGAACTCTCATCTAAGCGTGTGATAATCTTCTCATATCTTTGTGCAAGGCGGTCACTTGATGACACAGTGGCATTTTCTACAACAGAACTTTGCTACTGGTCTAAATTGAAACCTAACTACAGAGATGGAAAGATAAATCAGAAATATTATGAAGTTCTATTACTTCTCTCTCATTATGGATACTTTGAATTGTGTCCAGATTTTGAGAAATGTCTAAAAGAAAAGACCAATTCGGTCAAATACCAACAAGTAAAACTTAATATAGAAAAATTCGATGTACCTGACAAGTTTGGAATCATTTACTTTGATGAGTTAGATGCAATATTAAATTTCAAAGAAGAATTGAAGGATAAAGAGATTGATACTGCAAGAATATCATCAGCTTATATCTTACTTGTACTCTCTTATATTCGTGTTAATTTGAATCGAATGGACGGTAAACCACTATGTTGTTATAGATATTTTAAGACTATTTCAGAAGATATTGAACTTTCTGAAAGATATATCAGTCGCATAGTTAATATTTTAGAAGCACTTAAAATTGTGAAATGTCAGCCTATGAAGAGAGAGATATATATTAAGGATGGCAAAGAAAAATATGCTACTACTCCAAAGGTGTTTGCTGATTACAGACATTTTATTCATGATGAACATGGACAAAGGATTGATAAAGAATATAGTCCTGATAAAGAAATAAAAAAACAGATAGAGCTTTTGGAGAATAATAAAATATAGGAACTATAAACGCAGCACTCAAAGGAGCTGATTACAATGAACAAATTATTTTTAAACGGTAAAGGAGAATTATTAAATGAACAGAACTGTAACTATCGAGTCAAAGAACCATAAATATGCAAATACATATGGGGGAAATATTTGTATATCAGATTTTTGCACTGATTATGAAGGCAGTAGAAATATTGCAGAACGTATTGAATCTGCATGGCGATTTGATAGGTCATGTGTAAGAAACAGAGTTGTATTAGATGATTATAAGGAGAGACAAAAATAATGGCAGATAAAATTTTTAGAATATTATTAAATATTAGCATATCAATTGAGGAGCAGGAAATTTGTATTAATGCAATGCGTGATGAGAAATTTGCAACAATATATGCTTCCGATTCTACATATATTACTAAGTTGGACAAGTTATGTAAGGAAAGCCCTAACATGTACTCTCTCATTGAGAATACAGGCAGAGGTAAGAAATATTTATTAAAAGATAAAACTCTTATCAGCTTTCGGGCAAAGAAAACAACAAGGGTTATGACTGAAGAGCAGAGAAAGGCTTCTGCTGAAAGACTTCGTAAGGCTCGTGAGAATAAAAGTGTCTGAGATACCCTTTCTAGTCAGAAATTTACTATTCTGACAGTACACAGAAAATTCTACCCTTATTCATGGAGAAATACTCGTCTAAGAATTACATTTTTCAAATTACAATAAACAACAATAAATAGAAAGAAGGATTACATTATGCTGAGAAATTATTATCAAGGAACAATGATAACTGTCGAGTTACCAAAGAATCAATATAAAGGTTATGTGGTTGATTGCATATACAGATATGTTAAGGATATGAACAAGTATGCACTGAGCATGTGGCTTCGTAATACTGAAGTTGACGACAGAATGCAGATTTGCTCACAGGAAATTAATACTCAATATATTACAAGCACAAGAGAGACAATAAAGAAGGATGTGTGTGCAATCGTTGAACAAGCTGCCAATAGTTCATACTTTGACAAGTCGATTGAGACTTATGAGTATACACAGAAATGTTTTGAGCGTGGCAATGCTGAATTTGAGAATGAGGAGAACAGATCATGAGCTGTCCATACTGTAGAGGAATAGGTGAGCATGATTACAGATGTCCTCTTTGGCAGCCAAGTAAAAAGGCAAGAGTTAAGTGCGGTTATTGTGATGAGTATATCCTTGAGGGTGACGATTACGTTGAGATTAATGGATGGACTTATCACAAAGACTGCTTAACTGTTAATAGGTTACTTGATTTAATGGGAGTTATTACAAAGGAGATGTCGTATGAATTGGATTAAAAGAAAGATAAAATGGATTATTTATAAACTCGATGGACTTGTACCTAAGATACATGACTTGCCTAACGTTGTGTATATTAAGTGGATGGAGAAGGAATTCATTATTAAGAAGTAAATAGAAATTTTATTTGGAGAATATATAAGTGTAGATAAAAAAGGAGGATTCAAAGTGTATTGTTTTCAAAAGAAAGATGGAACAGTAAAGAAATATTACAAAGAAGCCATCGACTACATTCTGACTGCAACAGTTCAAAAACATGAAATAATGGTTGGAAGATCTGATGAAGTTGGAAAAATATATGAATGCTATACAACTAAAAGGAAAAGATTTTTAGAACCCAAACGAAACACAATTCAATCTAAAATCATTGACATATGTGCTGAATTTGATTGTTATACAAATCCGTGGTATAGCGGTTATCAAGAAATTTCAATTGAATTGCATGGAGATAATGTGGAAATTATGCTAAATGAACTTAGAAAATATTAATAATAAACAAAAGGAGGATTTATGGCTGGTATTAGCGTACCTCAATATGAGATTTTTAAAATTGGAACAAATAAACTAAAGTATTCTAATTGGGATTTACAGATTACCAAAGAAGAGGCTTTTAAATATCAGGAACTCATATCACTGTTTGAAGCTCAAGAGTTCCGCATAATGGCAAATAAGATTTTAGAAAAACCTATTTGGAGTATTGATTTTTCAAAGATATTTATGCAGGTAGTTGTTGATAAAAAATCTGATTTTGCAAGAGTGACTGGCAAAAAAGGTGTTACCATAAATGGTGTTAATTATAAACGCTTTGTCGGAACTACTGGTGGATTAAAAAACAATACTCTTCTCTTCTGCAATTCACAATACATTGACAAATTAAATGAATTATGTGAATGCAAGAGAAATCCAGATACTAAATTAGTTCCTGCAAAATACGAAGCTTACAAAGCATTAACATGTTCTGCATCACAACCGATTTGTGATCCACATGGAATTTTGGTCGTAAAAGATTGTATTACACAATATTTTGCAGATGTTATATCACTCGATGATGATGGCGATTCAAAAGAACCGACAAGAGAAATTATTAAAGATAAAGCTCTTGAAAACAATGTATCTGACGGTTTTAATCTTTGTACTATACAATATATGCAGCGAGTAGCTGAATCTTTAGGTCTTGATTATATTCCTGGCGGTGTGTGCTTGAGAAATGCATGGCTCAAAGGAATGCTCTATGCGTTTCCTATTTATGAAAATATGTGAATGCATATAAGGAATGTGGATACGGATTTTCTGTAACAAAAATTTCACCACATGTTCTTGAAGAACAGAGAGAATTGAATTACCAATATCTTCAGTCTTATGAATTTACAGACGAAGATGTTGAGGAATTGTGCGCACCAACAATCAACTATTTAAAAGATGCTATGTGTGGCGACTACTCTTCTACCGTTAAATTTCTTGGTATTAACGAAAAAACTGATGTAAATTCATGGCAACGTGCTTTATATACAAGCGAATATATGTTGGGAGATCCATATATAATCGACTCTGTACATAGATATATCAAGAAAAAAATGAATGATGCGAAAATTGGTAAATTATTTGTAAAAGGTAACTATCAGATTGCAAGTGGCGATCCATTTGCTCTTATGCAATCTCTTTGTGGATTGGAAGTTACAGGTTTATTAAAAGCAAATGAATGTTATTCAAAATTTTGGATTGATAAAAATGAAGATGAAATTGTACTCTTTAGAAGCCCAATGACAAGTCATAATAATATTCGAATGTGTAATATCAATAATTCGGATGAATGTCGGTATTGGTATCAATATATGAATACTATCATGATTATAAACGGTTGGGATTCATTTTGTATGGCTGAGAATGGGGAAGACTGGGACTCGGATCTGAACTTTTCTACTAATAATCCTGTTATGAAAAGACGCTATAGATACCTACCTGCTATTGAATGTGTCCAACGAAATGCAGAAAAAATTGTTGTCACTGAAGCTGCTGTTAAAAAGACAAATAAAGCAGGTATGGGAAATCAAGTTGGAACAATCACTAATTATGTCACATCTATGATGGAAGTTCAATCTCATTTCGAGAAAGATTCACCTGAATATAAAGAATTAGAATATAGAATAGAATGTGGTCAGCTCTATCAACAAAATGAGTTGGACAAAATTAAGGGCATCATTGCAAAACCAATGGAAAGCAGTTGGTACAATTTAGGTGCTTGCGGAGAGAATAAATATTTGCAATCGCTTTGCGCATACAGAAAGCCCTACTTTATGATTTATGTTTACGATGAAACAAAAAGACAGTACAAGCAATACATTAAAGAAAGTAATGCTAAATGCTATGCTATCTATAAATGTTCTATCGAGGATTTACATAATAAAGATACCCTTACAAAAGCACAAGAAGATTTTCTTTTTTGGTATGAGAGAAAAATGCCAGTTTGTACAGGGAATTGTTCTATGAATCAGATTTGTAAATATGTTGAAAGTCAGTTAGATGGTTATAAATCTCAATTACATAAGGATTCTTCATTTGATTATAATACATTGAAGGTTAAAAGACGTTGTACTGAAGAACACAGACAAGCTCTGCGAGAACTTGAACAATATTATTGTGAATGCATTAAAGAATATAAAAAGAAACAGGGAAAAGAAAAAGGAATACAGCTAAATAGAACTGATATCTTTGATAAACAGGATGAATTCGACAAATATTATCAACGTGCAAGTATGGTTGAAATGTTCAAGAAGAAAGCTGAAGAAATATGTCAAAATGATGATG
>ERZ779796.187-NODE-187-length-8923-cov-3.02064_pt1 | contig 8923 bp, 3 predicted proteins | sample MGYA00511097_ERZ779796 | MGnify/ENA primary metagenome ERZ779796 (study PRJEB29588, sample SAMEA2154930) | human gut metagenome | biome: human gut; feature: human-associated habitat; material: faeces | place: Denmark | collected 2008/2010 ...
ACTTCCAAATATTATATTCCCAGCGGCCGTTGTGTGCAGGCTATCGACTACAAGCACCGGAATGAGGACGGCAGTGTGGGACGTATTCCGGACAGCCTTACTACCGTGTTCCATACGGCTGCCGGACGTGAAGTGCGTGATGGTGGAGGCGTGACTCCGGACATTGCGGTGAAGCAGGAGAAGCTGCCCAACATTCTGTTCTATCTTGTCAATGACAATCTTATTTTCAATTATGCTACGGACTATTGCTTGAAACATCCTACCATTCCTTCAGCAGAGAAGTTTGAAATTACAGATGCCGATTATGCGGACTTCAAGGCGATGGTGAAAAAGGCGGACTTCAAATACGACCAGCAGACAGAGAAGATGCTGAAGAACTTGAAGGAGATGGCCGAATTTGAGGGCTATCTGACTGATGCTTCGAAAGAGTTTGAAGCGCTGGAGAAAAAATTGTCGCATAATCTGGACCGTGACCTTGACCATTTCTCCAAGGACATCAAGAGCATGATTGCGGTAGAAATCATCAAACGTTATTATTTCCAGCGTGGAAGCATTATCCAGCAGTTGAAAGATGATGATGATTTGAAAGAGGCTGTAAAGATACTGACTGCTCCGGAAAAATACAAGGAAATGTTGAGTGCTCCGGCAGTGACGTCAATGTCTCTGCAACAAAGAAAGGAGACAGCCCCGGTTTTTCTGAGTACCGCTACGAGAGCAAATGAGCATGTCTATGATGAAATAGTATAAGGACACTCTTAAGAGGATTCTTTTATTTGCTCCTTAATTTATACCGGATAGTCTCTGTATAAGCCTTTTATACACGACTATCCGGTTAAGTTGTTTGTAAGGTATTAACTTGTTTTATATTTTTGCAGGTGAAAATGAAAACATTGACAAGGTTATGAAACAATTGAATTCTCTGAAAGTATGGCTGTCTGTGGTATTGTTGCTTTGTTTCTCTCTTTCTGGACAAGCCCAGTTCCTACGCACTTCCTACTTTATGGAAGGAAGTAACCAGCGTATGCAACTCAATCCGGCCTTGATGCCGGGACGCGGTTATCTGAATATTCCCGTGATAGGTTCGCTGAATGCTACCGTCAACTCCAGTTCCCTGGGGTATAGGGATATTATGGACATTATTGAAAACAGTGATGACAGCGACTATTTCATGAGCAATGACTTTATGAACCGACTGGATGCTACCAATAACTTGAATGTGAATTTGAGTACCGACATTCTGTCTGCCGGGTGGTATAAAGGAAAGAACTTCTGGTCAGTCAATGTGGGGTTACGTAATGATATCGGTGCTGCCATACCGAAAACCATGTTCCAGTTTATGAATAACATGAGCAGCCGGGAGTTTGGTGACAATATTTCTGACTATTTGGGTATTAACGAAACCATTAATGGACAGAAGCTTGAGATAAATTCCTATGCGGAAGTCGGCCTTGGCTTTGCAAGGAATATCACAGACCGACTGGCTGTAGGTGGTAAGGTGAAGATGCTGCTGGGTATCGGTAACTTAAAGCTGAACATCAACCGGATTCATGTGGAAACTCCTTCTGTCGGCTCTTCGGGAGTGACGAGTAAAGCTTCCATTCAAGTGGATGCAACTTTGGAGAACTCGTCAAAGCTGTTGGAGCTTCCCGAGAATGAGAATGGTGATTATATCGATGAAATTGATTTTGGCAGTTTTGGTTTTGCCGGATATGGTGGGGCTATTGATTTGGGAGTATCTTACAAGTTACTGGATAAATTGACACTTTCTGCTTCAGTTCTTGATTTGGGTTTTATCAAATGGTCTAAATCGAATACCAGTATAGCGCGAGCCAATGCAGAGCAGACTTATGATCTTCTTGACCCGGCCTCGCAGCAGGAGTTCATGAATATTGTGAACAGCGGCGAGATTCTTAACTATGACATGTTGCAGCTCAAGACGGAGGAGGCTTCTGAGAAGAGCCGTACCCGTGGATTGACTTCTACAATGGTTCTTGGCGCTGAATATGCCTTATTGAATGATTGGCTGGTAGTGGGGTGCTTTTCTACCGGTCGTTTTGCCAAACCGAAAACTTTGAATGAGTTGACTTTCTCTGCCTGCATCCGTCCGACGAATGCTTTCAATGTAGCTGCCAGCTATTCCGTACTTCAAGGAGCCGGTAAAACCTTCGGTCTGGCACTGAAACTGGGTCCTTTCTTTGCGGGAACAGACTATATGTTCTTTGGCAAGAATACGAAGAATGTCAATGCTTACTTGGGGGTTTCTATTCCTTTGGGAAAACAGAAAACGGCTGAAAATTAATAAAGTGAGTTATCAGTTGTCGCGGGTTATCTTTCTATAAAAGAGGATAATCTGCGATTTTGTTTTTACGAAAACGCAAAAAGCTTTATCTTTGCTGGTAAATACCTATAAACAGTACTCATGAGAATTGCAATAACGTTTCTCTTGTTTTTGGTTTTCAGTAGTTTGCTGCAAGCTTCACCCATACCTTTTTCTCCTATAGTGAGGAACTATTCGGTGTCGGATTATAATGCCGGTATTCAGAATTGGGCCATTGCTCAAGACGAAAGAGGAGTGATGTATTTCGGTAATAACAGTGGGCTGTTGGAATTTGATGGAAGTGCTTGGCGGCTGTATGAATTACCGACAAAAGGAATTGTGCGTGCTATATATATCAGTGAAGATGGAAGAATTTATGTAGGCTCTTACGAAGAATTCGGTTATTTTGTCCGTACTCCTTATGACACTCTTGAATATCATTCATTGAAAAATAAGGTGAAAGATTTTGCGTTTCATAATGACGAAATCTGGGATATTGCTTGCGTTCAAGGAGAAATTGTATTTCAATCATTCGGTTCTCTCTTTTTTTATAATGGAAATTCGGTAGAAGGTATTCGAATGAAGAACCTTCCACTGAATTTGTTCCAGGTTGGAAATACTTTTTATTCTCAAAGAATAAACGGTGGACTTTATGTCTTTGCCGGTAGGGAAATGAAAGAACTTATTCCCAGAAAAGCATTTGGAGATAGTGATGTCCTGGCCGGGCTCCCTTATGATGATGCGGTTTTAATGTTTACCCGTAATCAGGGAGGTTTCCTGTATCGAGATGGGAGGGTAGAAAAATGGGAAACTGAATGTGATGATATATTCAAGAAGCATACCATTAATCGTGCGGTGATGACCAAAGATAGTTGCTACGTTGTTGGCACAATATCCGATGGCATATATGCGTTGGATAAAAAGGGAAAGCTGATTTGGAAGGTCAATACGGATAATAAACTACAGAACAATACTGTTTTGAGATTGTATTGTGATGATGACAACAATATATGGACAGCTTTGGATGAAGGTATTGCCTATATACACAACAATTCTTTAATCTATTATTATGAACCTCCATTTCGTAAAATAGGCATGGTATATGATGTTTTGGTAAGGGAAAATGAAGCTTATATTGCTTCTAATCAAGGACTTTATTGGCTTAGGGATGGAAAGACTGAATTAGTTCCGGGTTTGGAAGAACAAGCGTGGTTCGTCGATGAATGGGGAAAACAGATTTTCTGCGGGCACAACAAGGGAACTTTCCTTATATCAGGACTGAAATCAAAGCTGGCATCTGATGTAAAAGGAGGGATGTGTATGGAAAAAATTGAATTGAAGGAACAATCTTTTTTGTTGGAGGGAGCTTATGCGCTTCTGAATTTATATACGGAGACTGCTTCGGGAGAGTATTGCTTTACTCGGTCCTTACGTGGGTTCAGTCACATGATTCGTCATATAGAAGTGGACCATCAAGGGAATATTTGGGCGAAACATTTAAGGAATGGTTTGTATCGCTTTCGGATTGATTCGGATATGAAGCAGGTAAAGGATGTGCGGAAGTATGAGAGTTTGGGAGAAGTGAAAGGTGGGAGTTTTACTTTGTTCAAAATCAATGGTCGGGTAGTTTTTTCTAATGGGGAATATTTCTATACTTACGAAGATATGACTGATTCGATTGTTCCCTATGAAACAATGAATGAACAATTGATGGAATTGAAGGGAATCAAGACTGTGAGTCATGCGAACGGAGATTACTATTGGTTTGTGGGCGACAGGACTGTGTATTTGGTGAAGTGTGCGATAAATACTTTCAATATCGAACTTCGGATTCCATATTCTTTGTTTGACGGTCTGGCTGTGGAAGAACGAGGAAGCGTGGTTTATGACAAGAGAAATAATCATTCCTATCTTTGCTTGAATAATGCTATTGCCCGTATTGAAACAGATAGTTCCTCGTTATATAAATCTCAGACTAGGCGTTCTTTATGGATTTCAGAGATGCAGGTTACTGAGGAATTCAGTGATAAACGGAAAACATTGGTCGTGCAGTCGGGAGTCAAGGTCGAACATGAGTTTAATACAGTGAGTTTTACATTGTGCTATCCGGTTTATAACGATTATACTTATAAAGTAAGATACCGGTTGGAAGGGTATTCTGATCAGTGGATACCCGATGGACGCAATTTGCAGAAAAAGTATGCCCGTCTTCCTTATGGAAGTTATGTTTTTCGGGCGGAGATATATGATACTGGTAGAGTTTTGGCATCGGTAGAGTTTCCCTTTGAGATTTTGTCTCCGTGGTATTTGTCTTATTGGGCTGTGGGAAGCTACATTCTGATAGGGTTGTGCCTGCTGGCCTTGCTGCAATATATTGTTTATCGTTTTGTGAAGAAAAAGAAGGATCGTGTGATTGAGCAGCAGCGTGTAGCCCATCAGGCAGAGCTTGAACGGCAAGAGAAGAAGATTATCGAGTTGGAAAAGGAACAGCTTGAGGCCGATTTGCGTTTTAAAAGCAAAGAATTGTCCAGCGTGGTAATGATGAATATCGCTCATCAGGAGTTTTTGAATTCATTGAAAGAGGAGATACAGAAGCAAAAGTTGTCCGGACAGCATAGTCGTAAGAATTTGGATAAGCTTCTCGCTTTGGTTAACAATAATATAGTGTCTGATGAAGAGAGCTGGATAATGTTTCAAGCTAATTTTGACCGTATACATGAAAATTTCTTCCGGAATCTGAAACTTCAATATACTGATTTGACTTCAGGAGATTTACGCTTTTGTGCATTGCTCCGCTTGAATATGCCGACAAAGGAGATAGCGAAGTTGCTCAACATTTCTACACGTGGGGTTGATGCTGCGAGATACCGGTTACGTAAGAAATTCAATTTGCTTCCGGAAGAAAGTTTGACTGATTTCCTTATAAATTTTAAATGACTGTTTTACAGTAAAATATTAATGGAGGAAGTACTAATATTGTACTTCCTCTTTTGTTTTTTAGTGATGGGTGTACTTTTGTTGTAGTGCGGGATGTGGAGGTTGTCGCATGCTTTTCTTTTATTTGCAGCAAAATAATATTTCTATAAATTAAAAGCATGAAAGACATGAAGCATTTACTTTTCAAGTTACAATCATTTTTAGTCTTGTTGGTGTTTACTGCCGCTAGTGCGTATGCGCAGAAATCTCCGGTCGATATGAATCGTTTCATCGACGATTTAATGAAGAAGATGACCCTGGAAGAGAAAATAGGTCAGTTGAATCTGCCGGTTACCGGTGAGATTACGACCGGTCAGGCTAAAAGTAGTAATGTGGCCAAACGTATTCGTGCCGGTGAAGTGGGCGGGCTTTTCAATCTGAAAGGCGTGGAACGTATCCGCGATGTACAGAAGCAGGCGGTTGAAGAAAGTCGTTTGGGTATTCCTCTCTTATTTGGTATGGATGTTATTCATGGATATGAAACGGTGTTTCCCATTCCTTTGGGATTGTCGTGTACATGGGATATGAAGGCGGTTGAAGAATCGGCACGTATTGCAGCCATTGAGTCCAGCGCCGACGGTATTTGCTGGACATTCAGTCGGATGGTGGATATTTGCCGTGATGCCCGTTGGGGGCGTGTGTCCGAGGGCAACGGTGAAGACCCGTTTCTGGGAGCAGCCATTGCGCAGGCCATGGTACGTGGTTATCAGGGAAAGGATATGAGCCGTAATGATGAAATCATGGCTTGTGTAAAGCATTTTGCCTTGTATGGTGCCGGTGAGGCAGGACGTGACTATAATACAGTAGATATGAGTCATCAGCGCATGTTCAATGAATACATGTTGCCCTATCAGGCGGCGGTTGATGCCGGTGTGGGCAGTGCGATGGCCTCTTTCAATGAGGTCGATGGCATTCCTGCCACTGGAAACAAGTGGTTGATGACGGATATACTGCGTAAGCAGTGGGGATTTGACGGCTTTGTGGTGACAGACTATACTGGAATTGCTGAGATGACCGACCACGGTATGGGCGATACGCAGACTGTTGCCGCCTTGGCACTGAATGCAGGTGTGGATATGGATATGGTGAGCGATGCATTTGTAGGTACGCTCAAGAAGTCATTGACAGAAGGAAAAGTGACAGAAGAAGCAATTAATGCGGCTTGTCGCCGTATTTTGGAAGCTAAGTACAAGTTGGGCTTGTTCGATAATCCTTATAAATACTGTGATGTGAAGCGTGCCAAGAAGCAAATCTTTACCAAAGAGCATCGTGCTGTTGCGCGTAAGATTGCTTCGGAGAGCTTGGTGTTGTTGAAGAACGAGGGTAATGTGCTTCCGCTGGCCAAAAAAGGCACTATTGCTGTGGTAGGTCCGTTGGCAGACAGCCGCAGTAATATGCCGGGTACTTGGAGTGTGGCTGCTGTATTGAAGAATGCAACTTCTTTGGCTGAAGGTTTGAAGGCGGTAGCAGGCGATAAAGCCGAAATATTGACTGCGAAAGGCTGTAATTTGATGAGTGATGCCGAATATGAGAAACGTGCCACTATGTTCGGACGTTCTTTACACCGTGACAATCGTTCGGACAAGGAGTTGCTGGACGAGGCTCTTGCCGTGGCTGCCAAATCGGATGTTATTGTGGCTGCGCTCGGTGAGTCTTCGGAAATGAGTGGAGAGAGCAGTTGCCGCACGAATCTTGAAATGACCGACACCCAACGCATGCTGTTACAAGAATTATTGAAAACAGGAAAACCAGTGGTACTGGTACTGTTTACCGGTCGTCCGCTGGTACTGAACTGGGAGCAGGCAAACGTGCCGGCCATTCTGAATGTATGGTTTGCGGGCAGTGAGGCAGGTTTTGCCATCGGTGATGTACTGTTTGGTGATGTGAATCCGAGTGGGAAGCTGACTACGACTTTCCCGAAGAGCGTGGGACAGATTCCTTTGTTCTACAACCACAAGAACACGGGCCGCCCTCTTGCCGACGGTGCATGGTTCCAGAAATTCCGCAGCAACTATATAGACATAGACAATGAACCGCTTTATCCTTTTGGTTTCGGCTTGAGCTATACCACATTCTCTTATAGCGACGTGTCTTTGGACAAGACTAGCATGACGGATAAGGGCGAACTGACTGCTACCGTGACTGTGACCAATACCGGCAAGAGAGACGGTGCAGAAGTGGTTCAACTTTATATTCGTGACCTTGTGGGAAGTGTAACCCGTCCGGTGAAAGAGTTGAAAGGCTTTGAGAAGATTTTCCTGAAAGCCGGTGAATCTAAAAAAGTATCTTTCAAGATTACTCCCGAATTGCTGAAGTTCTACAACTACAATCTTGATTTTGTATGCGAGTCCGGTGACTTTGAGGTGATGATTGGCAGAAATAGCCAGGACGTAAAGAAAGCAGCGTTCAAGTTACTCTAACTGATTCTCAAGACGGCAATATGCAGCATTCGAGCCACTGCGTTGAGATGGCATTGTTGCTGCATATTGTCTACCTCTTCACTGCAAACGTTTTGCAGTATTTGCTTGGTATATAATCTATCGTATAATGGCAATCGGTTATGGAAATCTTATGGTCGGCTTTGAGGCAGTGAAAGGTATGACGTTCTTGAATATGGGATAAAAAACTTCAGAATAGGATAAAAGCCCCCTTTGCTTTTCTATCTTCTTGCTCTATTATATGAATAGTACCTAAATATTTATTGTACTTTTATATTCCTTATAATCTGTCGTTTATGTTATACAGTAGTAGCAATGATGTACCCCTCCGGTGAACTGTGGTACTCTTGTGGTAGCTTGTTTTTTGACATATATCAACTTCTCCGGTATGTTTGCAAAAGAATTTTAAATCAATACAAAATGAAGAAAAATCTACTAATTACATGTGTGATGTTATTGTTTGCCATTACTTCGATGGCACAGAACAAAATTACGATTTCGGGTGTCGTTACGGACAAGACAGGCGAAACTGTTATCGGTGCTTCTGTTCGTGTAAAAGGGCAGGAGAGTAAAGGTAGTATTACTGATATAAATGGTAAATATCAGATTGTTGATGTGGCATCTAATGCTACCTTGATTTTTAGTTATATAGGTATGCGTGAGCAGGAGATTGCCGTAAATGGGCGTTCAACTATCAATGTGAAGATGGAAGAGGACAGCCAGCTCATTGATGAGGTGGTTGTAGTTGGTTATGGTAGTGCCAAGAAACGCGACTTGACCGGTTCTATCGTTACTGTGAAAGCGGACGAGATTGCCTCTAAGCCTTCTACCAATCCACTGGCATCCATACAGGGTAAGGTTGCCGGTGTACAGGGGGTGAATAGGGGGCGGGGGGGGGAAGACCCTGAAATCCGTGTTCGCGGTACGAACTCCATTAACGGTTTCAAACCCCTTTATGTGGTAGATGGACTGTTCACGGACAATATCAATTATCTGAACACTGCGGATATTGAATCTATGGAAATCTTGAAAGACCCTTCTTCTTTGGCTATTTTCGGTGTGCGTGGTGCCAATGGTGTAATCATCATTACTACTAAAAGGGCAAAAATAGGGAAGACGATGGTCAACATCAACTCTTCAGTGGGTTGGAAGGTTATTTATGACCGTGTAGGTGTGACGAATGATGAAGAGT
>ERZ779796.198-NODE-198-length-8731-cov-7.71047_pt1 | contig 8731 bp, 9 predicted proteins | sample MGYA00511097_ERZ779796 | MGnify/ENA primary metagenome ERZ779796 (study PRJEB29588, sample SAMEA2154930) | human gut metagenome | biome: human gut; feature: human-associated habitat; material: faeces | place: Denmark | collected 2008/2010 ...
CACAAACCAAACCCCTGTAGGCAACCACCGTAGCCTCCTTGTCGGCCTTGTGGATGTAGTCGCGGATCGTCTCCTTCTCGCCGACGACGAGCTGGTTGAGCAGCGTGTTCTCCTCGAAGAACTTGCGCATCTTGCCCTCGGCAATCTTCGCAAGGATCTCCTCCGGCTTGTTGGCGTTCTTCGGATCCTGCTTCATGGCCTCGATGGCGATCTGACGCTCGTGAGCCACGACATCGGCCGGGCAGTCGTCCACGTCGATAGAAAGGGGAGCGATGGCCGTAGCCTGCATGGCCACCGTGTGGGCCACCTCGGCGGGAACCGGCTTGTTGAAGCCGAGAATCGTGCCGAGCTTCTTGTTGAAGTGCACATAGGCGTCGCAGAAGGGAGCCTCGATGCGGGCATAGTATGCCAGCTCGATCTTCTCACCCGTCTGACCCGACTTCTCGGTCACCATCTCCTCAACGGTGCGGCCCTCGTCGTTCTTCGTGGCCAGCAGCGCGTCACGGTCGGCAGCGTCGTTCTTCACGGCAACCTCCAGCATGGCGTTGGCCGATGCGGCATACTCCGCATTCTGAGCCACGAAGTCGGTTTCGCATGCCAGGCAGAGCAGATAGGCCTTCTGGCCCACGATCTTCGTCACGACGACACCCTCCGTAGCGGAGCGGTCGGCACGCTTGGCAACGATCAGTTTACCCTTCTCGCGGATAATGTCCTGAGCACGCGCATAGTCGCCTTCCGCCTCCTGAAGGGCCTTCTTGCAGTCCATCATGCCGGCGCCGGTCATCTTGCGGAGCTTCATTACATCAGCAGCTTTGATTTCCATAGTTCTTGTACTTTTCTGGTTATTGTGGATAAACACTCTTGCAATTATTCTGCCTTTTCCTCGGCAGCGGGGGCTGCCGTCTCGACGGTTGCAACACCCGGCTCCTCATAGGGAGTCTCAACGGCGGCAACCACCTCCTTCACGGCCTGCTCCTCGGCATCGATCGAGGCCTTTACGGCCTTCTTGATGCGGGGTTTGCCCTCCTTCTTCACGGCAGCCTCACCGGCAGCCTCGGCCTCCTGGGCCTCCTTCTCCTTCTCGAGGCGGCGCTCCTCGGTACCCTCGGCGATCGCTGCGCACATGGCGTCGAGAACCACGGCGATCGACTTGGTGGCATCGTCATTTGCAGGGATAACGTAATCGATGTCGGTCGGATCACAACAAGTGTCTACCATTGCAAAGACGGGGATGCTCAACCGCTTGGCCTCCTTGACGGCGTTGGCCTCCTTCTGTACGTCCACGACGAACAGGGCGGCCGGCAGGCGCGTCAGGTCGGCGATCGAGCCGAGGTTCTTCTCGAGTTTCGCACGCTGGCGGGCGATCTGGAGTTTCTCGCGCTTGGAGAAGTTGTCGAACGTGCCGTCGGCGGTCATCTTGTCGATGGTCGCCATCTTCTTGACGGCTTTTCGTATGGTGGGGAAGTTTGTCAGCATGCCGCCTGCCCAACGCTCCGTGACGTAAGGCATACCTACGGCTGCCACCTTTTCGGCAACGATGTCCTTGGCCTGCTTCTTCGTGGCGACGAACAGCACGCGACGGCCGCTCTTGGCAATCTGCTTGAGGGCAGCGGCTGCCTCGTCGATCTTCATCACGGTCTTGTGCAGGTCGATGATGTGGATGCCGTTCTTCTCCATGAAGATGTAGGGAGCCATTTTGGGGTTCCACTTGCGCTTCAGGTGACCGAAGTGCGCACCGGCCTCCAATAAAGTATTGAAATCTGTACGTGACATTTTAATTCAATCTGTTTGTTGTTGGTTATTCTCTTTACTTCAACCCTCCGGGTAGCGGGGCCTCCGGTCCCGGGAGGTTTTCCGCGGCGCGGCAACCGGGCGGTAATACATATATAAATAATAAGTAGTCCTTCCGATTTGAAAACCGACGCCGTGCTTGCCGAAAATCCGGTCGTGCGTGCGATTAACGCTTGCTGAACTGGAACTTGCGACGTGCTCCGGGCTGTCCGGGCTTCTTACGCTCAACCTCTCGGGGATCACGCGTGAGGAATCCGGCCTTCTTCAGCACCGGACGCATCTCGGCGTCGATCTCGCACAGTGCACGTGCGATACCCAGACGAGCGGCTTCAGCCTGGCCCTTGATGCCACCGCCATCGAGGTTGATGGCAATGTCGTAGCTCTCCACGGTGTTCGTGGCCAGCAGCGGCTGCTTGACCTGGAACTGGAGAATCTCGAGCGGGAAATAGGCTGCAAGCTCCTTGTGGTTGATTGTAATCTGACCATTACCCGGCTTCACGAATACGCGAGCCACAGCGGCCTTACGACGACCTACGGTGTTTACAACTTCCATAACTCTTACTTAATCTCGTTTAACTTAATGATCTTCGGGTTCTGGGCCGTGTGCGGATGCTCCGGGCCGGCGTAAACCTTCAGGTTCGTGAGCAGCTTGTCGCCCAGACGGGTCTTCGGCAGCATGCCCTTGACGGCTTTCTCGATGAGGAAAGTCGGTTTCTTGGCCAGGTAGTCGGCAGGCGTGGCGTAGCGCTGGCCGCCGGGATACCCGGTGTGACGCGTGTAGACCTTTTCGGTCATCTTCTTGCCCGTGAGCTTCACCTTCTCCGCATTGATGACGATGACGTAGTCACCGCAATCCACGTGGGGCGTGTAGCTGGGCTTGTTCTTGCCGCGGAGGATCTTTGCGACCTGCGAAGCAAGACGTCCCAATACCTCGTTCGTCGCGTCGATGACGACCCACTCCTTGGTCACCGTCGATGCATTGGCCGAGATAGTCTTGTAGCTTAATGAATCCACTGTGTGTTACGTTTAAATTTAACTTGTTGTAATCCTTTTCCCGCACTTTACGGGTGCGCAAAGGTACGAAAAATTTTTCAGATAACAAATCCGCAAAAGACTTATTGCAGTTTTTTTGATGGAAAGTGCCGCAGGGAGAGCCATTTCGGGGCTGCGGGCACCGCGACGGCTCCGGCAACAGCACCTCGCCGCGAGGGGGCGCCGCGGAAACGGCACAAACGCAGCAAGAACGGAACGGGAGCGCCGTGGGAACAGCAAAGACCGGTGAAGGAACGGAGCAGGAGCGCCGCGAAGACTTCCAAAACCGCCGCACGAACAGCCGGCTGCCACCGAACGAACGGCAGGAAACCCGCTCGGCACGGCACAAAAAAAGAGGGCCGGAACACCTCCGGCCCTCCCGTTGGAGAAACGCGCTTCGCTATCCGAGGAACGAGAGCAGAATACCAGCCGCAACGGCCGAGCCGACGACGCCGGCCACGTTCGGGCCCATGGCGTGCATCAGCAGGTAGTTGCCGGGATTCTCGCGCTGACCTTCGATCTGCGAGACACGGGCGGCCATCGGCACGGCCGACACGCCTGCGGAACCGATCAGCGGGTTGATCTTGTTGCCCTCCTTGGCGAAGAGGTTCATGAACTTGGCCAGCAGCACGCCGCCCGCCGTGCCGAGTGCGAAGGCGATGACGCCCAGCACGAGGATACCCAGCGTGCGGAGGTTCAGGAACGCCTCGGCCGTAGCCGTGGCACCCACCGTAAGGCCGAGGAAGATCACCACGATGTTCATCAGTTCGTTCTGCACGGTCTTCGACAGACGGTCCACCACGCCGCACTCCTTCATCAGGTTGCCCAGCATGAGGCAGCCGATCAGCGGCGCAGCGCTCGGCAGCAGCAGCGCGATGATGACGGCGATGATGAGCGGGAAGAGGATGCGCTCGAGTTTCGAGACGGGACGCAGCGTCCGCATGCGGATCGCCCGCTCCTTCTTGGTGGTCAGCGCACGCATGATGGGCGGCTGGATCACCGGCACGAGGGCCATGTAGGAGTAGGCGGCCACGGCGATCGGGCCGAGCAACTCGGGCGCAAGCATCGACGTGAGGTAGATGGCCGTCGGGCCGTCGGCACCGCCGATGATGCCGATCGAAGCGGCCTGCGCGGGCGTGAAGCCCAGGGCGTATGCGCCGAGGAACGTCACGAAGATGCCGATCTGCGCGGCGGCACCCAGCAGGAAGCTCTTGGGGTTGGCGATCAGCGGGCCGAAATCGGTCATGGCGCCCACGCCGACGAAGATCAGACACGGGTAGATGCCCAGCTTGACACCCAGGTAGAGGTAGTCGAGCAGGCCGGCATTGGCGACGAAGATGTCCCAGTGCACGTGTCCTCCGGCGAAGAGCTCGGTGTGATAGAGGTTCGCCCCCGGAAGGTTCGTCAGCAGCATGCCGAACGCGATGGTGAAGAGCAGCAGCGGTTCGAACTTGTGGCGGATGGCGAGATAGAGCAGGAAGAAGGCGATGAAGATCATCACGACACTACCCCACCCCATGGAGGAGAAGAAGCCGGCGATACCCGTGGAATCGACGAATTTCAGCAGGCTCTCCCCAACGAAATCAGCATTGGAAGTCAGCAACATGGACGTGTGAAGTTAATGCGGATTACTCAATGATGATTAACGTGTCACCCTCCATGACCGTCGCGCCCTGCTGTACGGAGATCTGCTTGACGACACCGGCGCGGTCGGCGTCGATGTTGTTTTCCATCTTCATGGCTTCGAGCACGACGAGCGTCTGGCCCATGGCCACCTTGTCGCCGACGTTGACCTTCACGGCCAGCACCGTGCCCGGCAGCGGGCACTTGACCGCATAGCCCGTCGAGGGGGCCACGGCCGACAGACGCGGCGAAGGAGCCGCCGTCGAAGGGGTAATCATGGCACTGTTGGCCTCCTTGGGTGCGGGGGCCACCTGGGGACGCGACACGACCGAGCCCTTGGCGCCGGCGATCTCGACCTCATACGCCGTGCCGTTTACCGTCACGTGCGCCAACGTCGAAGCTTCGTTCACGTCGTCGATCTGCACGTCGTAATTCTGTCCGTTGATTTTGAACGAGTAGTTTTTCATTGTATTCTGAATGCTTATTTTCTGTCAGGCATCTTTGTTAAACCGTGAATTTTCGAGTTCCAGGGCGAGTAGGCGCGCTTGATGCTCAGAATCGTCAGCACCTCCGACTCCCGGTCGTGCAGTTCTCCCTTGTAGAGGCGGAGCGCCGTGGCGACGGCTGCGATCTCCTCCTCGTGGATCTGGCCCGGCACGATGCGCTTGCCGGCGGACTCGGCCTCCTGCCGCCGCACGAAGACGAAGCCGAAGAGCTTCATGATCCATACCAGCAGCACCAGCACGACGAACACCAGGCAGATGCTGATGAGTGCAACCCACAGCATCTCGGACCAGCCCCAATCCATTGCAGATAACATTCTCATGGTGCAGGTTCGTTACAGAGGAATATTCGAGTGTTTCTTGGGCGGGTTCTGCAGACGCTTCGTCGAGAGCGACTGCAGGGCGCGGATGATGCGGAAGCGCGTGTTGCGCGGCTCGATCACGTCGTCGATGTAGCCGTAGCGGGCGGCATTGTAGGGGTTCGAGAACTTGTCGTTGTACTCCTTCTCCTTCTCGGCGATGAATGCGGCCTTCTCCTCGGGCTTCTCGGCCAGCTCCTTGAGCTCCTTGCCGTAGAGCACCTCGACGGCACCGCTGGCACCCATCACGGCGATCTCGGCCGTCGGCCATGCGTAGTTGATGTCGCCGCGGATGTGCTTCGACGACATGACGATGTAGGCACCGCCGTAGGCCTTGCGCAGCGTTACGGTGATCTTCGGCACCGTCGCCTCGCAGTAGGCGAAGAGCAGCTTCGCACCGTGTGTGATGACGCCGCCGTACTCCTGGGTCGTACCCGGCAGGAAGCCCGGCACGTCGACCAGCGTCACGAGCGGAATGTTGAACGCGTCGCAGAAGCGGACGAAGCGGGCGGCCTTGCGGCTGGCGTTGATGTCGAGCACGCCGGCCATGAACTTCGGCTGGTTGGCGATGATGCCCACCGACTGTCCGTTGAAGCGGGCAAAGCAGGTGATGATGTTCTTGGCGTAGTTGGCTGCCGACTCGAGGTACTCGCCGTTATCGACGATGGCGCGGATCACCTCGGCCATGTCATAGGGCTTGTTGGCGTTGTCGGGGATGATCTCGTTGAGCGTATCCTCCAGACGGTCGATGCGGTCCGTGCAGACGGCCAGCGGAGCATCCTCCATGTTATTCTGCGGCATGTACGAGAGGAGCTTCTTGATGAGCTCGATGCCCTCCTCCTCGGTATCGACGGCGAACTGGGCCACACCCGACTTGGTCGTGTGCATCACGGCGCCGCCCAGCTGCTCCTGCGTGACGTTCTCGCCCGTGACGGTCTTGACGACCTTCGGGCCCGTGAGGAACATGTTCGACGTCTCCTTCTTCATGATGATGAAGTCGGTCAGCGCGGGCGAATAGACGGCACCGCCGGCGCAGGGGCCGAAGATGGCCGAGATCTGCGGAATGACGCCCGAAGCCATGACGTTGCGCTGGAAGATGTTGGCATAGCCGGCCAGGGCGTTGACACCCTCCTGGATGCGGGCGCCGCCCGAGTCATTCATGCCAATGCAGGGGGCACCGTTGCGCATGGCCATGTCCATGACCTTGCAGATCTTGTCGGACATCGACAGCGACAGCGAGCCGGCCGTGACGGTGAAGTCCTGTGCGAAGACGTACACCAGACGTCCCGCGATCGTGCCGTAACCGGTTACGACACCGTCGCCGAAGGCATGCTTCTTCTCCATGCCGAAGTCGTAGCAACGGTGCGTGACGAACATGTCGAACTCCTCGAAGGAGCCTTCGTCCAGAAGCATCTGGATGCGTTCGCGGGCCGTGTACTTGCCCTTCTCGTGCTGCTTGTCGATTGCCTTCTGACCGCCGCCCAGGCGTGCGGTTTCGCGGTTCTCGATGAGCTTGCTGATCTTGTTCTGAATATCGCTCATAACGTGTGATTAAGTGATTGCATTATTGAATGGGGCCGCATGAGGGTCGGACTGCTCCGAACCCGCAGAGGCCCGTCCGCACATTCCGCACGGACGGGCCGCACGCGGTCCTGTTCGACTCGATTATTTGTTCTTGTTCTCGCAAAGCTCCGTCAGGATGCCCTGGGTCGATTTCGGGTGCAGGAAGGCGATGGTCAGCCCCTCGGCGCCCTTGCGCGGGGTCTTGTCGATCAGGCGGATGCCCTTGGCCTCGGCGTCGGCAAGCTGCTCCTCGATGTTCTCGCAGGCGAGTGCCATGTGGTGAATGCCCACGCCGCGGTTCTCGATGAACTTGGCGATGGTCGAGTCCTCGGAGGTCGGCTCCAGCAGCTCGATCTTCGTCTGGCCCAGCATGAAGAAGGCCGTGCGGACCTTCTGGTCGGCTACCTCCTCGATGGCGTAGCACTTCAGGCCGAGAACGTTCTCCCAGTAGGGAATGGCTTCATCCAGGCTCTTCACTGCGACGCCAAGATGCTCGATATGAGAAACTTTCATAGCAAATAAAGATTAAAGTTTAGTGAATTTTCCGATAGTTGTTCGCTTGCTGTTATTTTGCGAACACAAAGATAGGCGAATCTTTTCGGAATAGCCAATTTTTGGCGCACTTTTTTGGCAATATTTTCGCACGAAAGCGGGCTGCGGCGCCCCGCCGGAGAGAATTTGAACGACCCGCTGCGGAAAATGCAAAATCCGCCCGTCGCCGCCCGCCCGAAAAAGGCCTCCGGGAGGGCCCGGCAGCCGAAAAAGAGCGCAGGGTATGGCAAATCCGCAAAATATTCGTATCTTCGTCCGCAGATACGATTGTCCCATGAAACACACCGTGCTTGCCCTGCTGCTCGTCATGGCGGTATCGCTCGGCGAGGCCGCGGCCCAGAACATCGCGCTCGGCGAACGAGTGCCCGAGATAAAGCACACCGTCTGGCTCGACGGACACCGTGCCGAGCCGTCGGCGGCGACCTACATCGAGTTCTACCACTCGGCCAACGAGATGTCGGGAGGCGGGCGTCTTTGCGTGATCTGAGACGATGCGGAGTGCGACCTGCGCCTGATCGTCGTCACGAAGGAGCCGGCCGAGAAGGTGGCACCGCGGCTGCGGCCCCTCCTCTCGCCGCACGTCGCCGTGGCGCTCGACCAGGGCGGCCGGGGATTTGCGGCCTTCGGCGTCAGCTACCTCCCCTTCGGGGTGCTCGTCGACGCCCGGAAGCGCACGCTGTGGATGGGCAACTCGCTCCAGATGAACAAACAGCTGTTTCACCAAATAACCAATCAGTAGAGATGTCCTTCACCAAGATACACCACTTTGAAAAGGAGGAGTACGCCGACATGCACCACGACACGGCGCTGAACGTCACCGAAGGGGTCGAGAACCAGCCGATCGTCAACCCCCATTTCGTCCGCCGCCGCCGGCGCAACCTCACGACGGCCGAATACGTCGAGGGAATCCTCGCGGGGCAACACACGACGCTGTCGCAGGCCATCACGCTCATCGAGTCGAGCAACCCGGCCCACTACGCCCAGGCGCAGGAGATCATCGAGCAGTGTCTGCCCCACGCCGGACACTCGGTGCGCATCGGCATCACGGGCGTGCCGGGCGCCGGCAAGTCGACCTTCATCGAGGCCATCGGCAACATGGTCACCTCGCTGCGCCACAAGCTCGCGGTGCTGGCCATCGACCCCTCGTCGGAGCGCAGCGGCGGTTCGATCCTCGGCGACAAGACCCGCATGGAGAGCATCAGCCACAACCCCGACGTCTTCATCCGCCCATCGCCCTCGGCCGGGTCGCTGGGCGGCGTGGCGCGCAAGACGCGCGAGACGATCGTGCTGTGCGAGGCGGCGGGCTTC
>ERZ779796.199-NODE-199-length-8727-cov-3.01326_pt1 | contig 8727 bp, 10 predicted proteins | sample MGYA00511097_ERZ779796 | MGnify/ENA primary metagenome ERZ779796 (study PRJEB29588, sample SAMEA2154930) | human gut metagenome | biome: human gut; feature: human-associated habitat; material: faeces | place: Denmark | collected 2008/2010 ...
AACCCCAAGAGGATAGCCAATCCTGAAAACCGTGACAATCTTTTGATTCCAGTCAAGCTTTTTCCTTAGTCTTTGTACATGTGAGTCCAATGTCCTTGTCTCCCCGGTATACTCCTCCTGCCATACAAGTTCATAAAGCCTGCGCCTGCTGAGTGCAACATTCTTATTCTTCATAAGCTCATACAACAGGTCAAATTCCTTTGCTGTGAGCTCTACCTGCTCACCTGCCTTTGTCACTGTACGTGATTTAGGATCTATAGCTACATCCTCTATTTCCAGACGCTCTGCCATTCGCTGAGTGCGCCTTAATACGGTTTCCACTCTCGCAAGCAGCTCCCCTATCTGAAATGGTTTGCATATGTAATCATCCGCGCCCATACGAAGCCCGCGTATCCTTTCATCCACCTGTCCCATAGCAGATATTATTATGACCGGAGTATCCCCAATTCTCCTGACATAGTCAAGCAATTCATAACCATTTATCTCAGGAAGCATAATATCAAGCAGCAGCAGATCATATCTGTTCTGCTCAATTTTGTCCGCCCCTTCCTTGCCATCAAACGCTCTTTCGCATTGATATCCCTCTGACTTCAGGGTGTTGCATATTAAATTATTTATGGCATTGTCATCTTCCACTATGAGAATACTGGTCATAAGCTGCTCCTCTTCTATGATTATGATAGAATTATTATAGCATAAAGATGTGTCATAGTTGTAAAAAACACCCTGTTATTCACCTCAATAATAGGATGTTTTACCGGCACTTATACAAATATATTCTCACACATACATACTCCAGACAGCTCTAATCTGAGATGATATATTTTTGAATAACCACCTTTTGCCACTTTTTTCAATGCTGTTTGGATCATTTATTGAAAATCCTTCATCATCATAGCCTGTTATAACCATAAAATGTCCTGTATCTGTAAAATCTCCCGGTCCTACATTTACCACAATAGGATGTCCTTCATCAAGCTCTGCTTTCATTCTGCTCTCATCCAGCGCCACTGTCTTTGCTTTTACGCCGTAGTGCCTGCAGCCTTCACTTATAAGCGTCCATGAACTTCCCGAACCATCCACACTGTAACCGGCTTCCTTTGAATACTTTGCTACTGCAATAGGTGATGCCTCCCTATTGTGCGTCAGATAAACCACTACCATAGAAAGTGTAGTGGGACCGCATCCGCTTGCTGCAAAGAAATTGCCACTATATTTTTCGTAGCCCCAGCGTTTATCCCACTGCACAAATAACGGAACACTATCCATGGACGCTTCTTCTGTCAAATCAATTGTGTGTTCCTTCACATGTTCCGCCGGATAATCATACACAAACTCAAGTGCCTCTTCATTCTTCAAAGCAAGGTCCTTTAGCTGTTTTGGATATTGGGTACTGTTCATTATATCATCAAGCATCGACTGTTCATTTTGTATCTTATTCTTTTCAGAGATTTTGCTATTTTCTATAACAGCATTATCATATGTATTGTTTCCGGCTTCAACATCATATCTATTTGTCCTGCCATCACCTGATCTTATCATACTGCTTTCAACAGCCACAAATACAGCCACAGCTATGATACTACAGGAAAATATGATAGAACGCAGTATTTTTCTGCACCTGCGTCTCCTTCGACGTAAATTTGCCCCATGTCTGCAACATTTGTTTTGTGTCATGTCCACTTTCTACCCTCCTGCTTCTTTGTAACTGATATTGTGTATCATTACTCTATCAAAAGCATTCGTTTATTATGTTGCATACTTGTGTCATAGTTGTAAAATGTTCCAATATTAAATTGTATAAATAAATTGACCAATGACAGTATTGCAGGATATTTTAACCTGTCACTGTATTAAGCAACTTTTGACTATATATTATATTATTTTGGCAAGTAATAATTCTTTTCGTATTCTATAATGACATCGTAAACAGAAAGGAGATGAATTTCCATGAGAAATAAATTACACAATTTTATTGATAACTTACTTAGCTTTTATGCAAGCTTCTTTACTCACAGATTTTATCAAATATAATGTGCATAGCATATTCTACAATTGTTCCTTTATTTGGGTTTTTAAAATATCTTTCATATCCATTCTTTACGTCCTCAAAAGTCACTTCCCCTTGTAACGGAATATATGCTTTTTGGATTAATTGTTGGGCAATTTGTTCACTATAAATTTCATGCATTTGCATATCCATCGATCGTCCTTCTATTTCTATAGAACCTATATTTTTTGCTGCTTTCTTAGCTGCACCCTTAATCCTGCTCCACAAGGAATGTCCTGTCGGATCACTGTAATTCAACGGATTATTGGTTGTATAATCGTAGCGGTTTCTGGTTAATGGATTTTCTGTCGTTCCAAGGTCACTATCTTCAGTTGTAAAGGTTCTGTCATTTTCTTTTTCCTCCTGAACCTCTACTTCTATTACATTTTATATTCAAAAGTTTCTCAATCACTTCGAGACCTCGGCATACTTACATAATTTTGTAGGACGCCGATTTTTTCATTATCACTATACCTGCAATCAGCCAACATATTTATGTATTGTTGCTCTTACAGCCCCAGGTCCTGCGAGCATTTCGCGGAACATTTCTTCAATCTTTTCACCAACTCCATCTTTGTAAAGGTCAGTGAAGAACAGACGCTCATTGGAAAGGATCGGTTTGAGCTGATCTTTGAATGTCTCCGTTTTTCCTACTACGATATCCTTAAACTGTTCCTGAAGTTCCTCGTTCATTGGGTCTGGTGCAAGTTCAAATTTATTTCCTTCATCATCCACACCAAGCATATATCTAAGCCATCCTGCGATTCCCAAAGGAATAGCTGTCAGTCTGGAGGCGTCTCCGAATTTCGCTACATATGCTTTAATTGTCTCACCGAATCGGATACCAACCATCTGAGATACATCTACGGCCAGACGAAGGTTTGTATCTCCCAAATACTCATTCGGGAAACGCTCATTAAAAAGTTCATCCACAAATGCCTGCGGAGAAAGGATTCCCGGGTTTGCGACTACCGGAAGACCTTCATCATAAGCAATCATACGCGCCATCTTCATCATATCTTCGTTTGTGTTCAGCATATGCGCAAACAGATCATATCCAAGAACCACACCCAGCGGACCTGTTGCAGAATGTACAGGGTTCAGACATACTGTTACTTTCATACGCTCAGAAAGGTTAACCGTATTTCTGTCAGCCATATATACACCGAAACCTTTCTCCAGAGCCGGACGGCCGTTCGGGAAGTTATCTTCAATTACGAGATACTGCGGTTTCTCTGCATTAACAAATGGTGCAATATATGTTTTCTTACTTGTGATAACCGGCTGCATATTCTCAATGCCAAGATTCTCAAGGTCCGCTGCGATCTGCTCGCTTGGACGAGGTGTGATCTTATCGATCATCGTCCATGGGAACGCAACAATTTTCTCATCACTTACATAATTTACGAATCCTTCATCTACGAATCCGACTTTCTTCCACTCTTCTGTCATAGTCAGTACAGATTCACGAAGTTTCGCACCATTCCGTGAGCAGTTATCCATGGAAACCAGAGCAATTGGATATCTGCCTGCTTTATATCTTTCATAAAGCATCGCAACCAGAACTGCCATTGCACCTGTTGCTTTATCCGGACCATTTTTGATATCAGCTTCTACAAACGGAAACCATGTCCCGTCAGCTTTCTGTAATGCGTAACCTTTCTCTGTGATTGTAAAGGAAACCATCTGCAGGGATTTGCTGGTAAAGATTTCTTTCAGCCGATTCCAGTGTGCCGGGTCTGAAGACTGTGCTTTTACTGCTTCTGCAAGAGCTCCTATTACTTTGTATTCACGTGTTCCATCACCATGCAGGATTACGCTTAATCCCAGGTTGTCATATGGATCATAAATCTTGTCTACTACATCATAATCAAAAGTCTCTATACATGTAATGCCACGGTTAAGCACGCCCTCTTCCAGAAGGCCGTCAGCAATACCACCGATAAATACACGGAAAATATTTCCGATTCCGAAATGTACCCAACCAGGTTCTTTCTTCGCTTTCTCAGAAACAGCCTCTACGTCATAACCTGGCAGAGTGATTCCGGCCTTTTCCCATGCTTCCTGTTCTTTGATTCCATTCAGTGATAATTTCATGATATATACTCCTTGTTTTCTTTTTATTATGTTTCAAACTTACGTTTATATCTCAACTGTAAGTCGAGTATATATCCTCCCTATCTAAAAGTCTATTGACAAAAAGTATAATTTTTTTAATCTTATTTTATTCATTTTTACCAGTTATATTGACCATTACTGTTCTTATTATCGTTATTGCATTTTCACTTTCTATATACTACAATATACATAAAGCTAGAACTTAACTCTATCTATAACAATTCAGGAAATAATATAATCCAGAAAATCTGACAAGTTTTTGCGCTCTGCCAGACTATATCAAATATATAATTTATAAAACAGCTACCATAACAGAATCAGGAAAATCTTATGAGTGAAAAAGGTTTAACCAATATCAGCGTAAAAAAAATAAACAGATCAAAAGTTTATCAATACATCTACAGAAAAAAAATAACATCCAAGCTCCAGATCGTTCAGGATTTACAGATGGGATTGTCCACCGTAAGCCAGAATCTGAACCTGTTAGAGCAGGATGGCTTAATAGAAAAAAATGGATATTTCGAATCCACCGGCGGAAGAAAAGCAAATGCGATTCAGATCGTATCTGACTTCAGAATTTCCATTGGCATTGGTATTTTAAAGAATATGTTCCATATCACTGCCGTTGACCTGTACGGAAATGCACTCTATACCAATACCATTCCATTTCCATATTCCAACACGCCGGATTATTATAAGCAGGTCACCGATAAAATCAAAGAATTCATTGCCACAAATCAGTATGATGAAGAAAAGATACTTGGTGTTTCCATCGCTACACAAGGAATCACCTCCCCTGATCACTCTACTGTGCTGTATGGAAATATCATGAACAATACAGGCATGATACTGGAGGACTTTTCCCGTTATCTGCCTTATCCATGTTATTTGGAACATGATTCAAAGTCTGCTGCCTTTCTGGAATTATGGAAACACCCGGAACTTGACAGCGCCGTTGTCTTTCTACTGAATCGTAATCTCGGAGGCGCTATCATCACAAACCACCAGATTCATCAGGGAAGTTCTATGCACAGCGGCACGATCGAACATATCTGTATTAATCCAGATGGACCGCTCTGTTATTGCGGAAACCGCGGCTGTCTGGAAACTTACTGTTCCGCCAACGCTCTGGAAAAGCCTGGCGGTATGAATATAAAAGACTTTTTCTCTCTTTTACGCGAAAAAAAATCTCCCCAGCTTACACAAATCTGGAAAGATTATCTCCATCACCTGGCCTTTGCCATGAAGAACATTAATTTAATTATTGATGCGCCTATTATCATCAGTGGTTATCTGGCACCATATTTTTTAGAGGACGACATTGCCTACCTGACTAAACATATCAATGTTTCCTCACCATTCGCATTAAACAAAGAGCACATTTTTGTTGGCACAAATGGACAATACACTCCTGCTATCGGGGCTGCATTGTTCTATGTAAATCAATTTATACATGCAATATAATAAATATTACGCTGCATAATCTTATTCGTATACCGTCAGTTCTTTATGAACATTACCGAATTGTTAGTTGAAAATGATATTCTCTCCGTGGAAAGGAAGTTATCTTTTAATATTCAATGGTAAGTATGTATCCTCAAATATGAATGGAAATCAGATGTTCAATACTTTAAGTGCAGGGGTTGCATTTACCGGAATAGCGGAATAGTTCATGCTATCTGGAACGTTGTGATTATTGGTGGAGGATTAGCCATTGGGGAAAAAATGGATAAATATTCTGTAATGACATATGTACTTAATTCAAAAGATTTCGCCATCACAGGTGGTGAGTTTGGAATTGAATCATCTGTTATTTCATTGTTCGGATACATAATAGTTGCTGGTATAGCATTTTTTATGATTAAATCAAGAAAAAATTGATATAATAGGTTTGAAAATATGAAGCTATAAGGTACTTGTCAAATTCCAGTTTGCAAAAGGAAAAAAATAAGAGAATAAAAACGGAAAACCATTGTCTGTAGTATAAGTATTTGTTATTATGAAATAAATAGAGGATATTTTACAAAGTAAAGCTTAATCTAGAGAATCTGCCAGTGGCAGGCCTCTGTAGATACCAAGGTATACAAAAGGAGAATGAAAAAATGAAAAAAGAAGACATGTCCTGTATCGACTGCGCAGTAAAAAACTGCAACAAAATGGATAAAACCTATCCGGATTTCTGTCTGACAACACACATGGATGAAGAAGTTCTAAATGAAGCTATGGAATGCTACAATGAAGACGAGAACCGCAAAGTAACAATCGCTGCAGCTGAAGTAGAGTATGAGAATTACTGCAAACATACCCGTGTCGAAGAAATCATGGATTTTGCAAAGAAGATTAATGCGAAAAAGATCGGGATCGCAACCTGTGTCGGATTGTTGAAAGAAAGCCGTATCCTGGCAGATATCCTGCGCAGACATGGCTTTGAGGTGTATGGTGTCGCCTGTAAAGCCGGAACACAGAAGAAGACATCGGTCGGCATCCCGGAATGCTGCGAAGGTGTCGGTGTGAATATGTGTAATCCGATCCTGCAGGCAAAGCTTCTGAACAAGGCGAAGACGGACCTGAATGTTGTGGTCGGACTTTGTGTTGGGCATGACAGTCTGTTTTACAAATATTCCGAGGCACTGACTACGACAGCAGTGACGAAAGACCGTGTATTGGGGCATAATCCGGTGGCGGCGCTTTATACTGCGGATAGTTATTATTCGAAGTTGAAGAAGAGTGAAGAAGAGTAATATTTCTAATTTGGGCGTTTAAAGATACTTTTTCAAAATTTCCGGTAGCCAAGATGATCATCCATTTCTGCTATTTTCTCTATGATGTCCACTACCGGACATGCGTCTGCGTCTACAAATATCTGCATTTTTTATCCAGCCTCTCCAAATAAACGAAATTATTTATCCAGATACCTGAACATGTTTATCTGGCCATCACACTCGTAATGCTCCATTAAAGGATTTTTTATGCCGGTTTTATCTCCGGTTCATCGTTCTTCATATCCTCTTATCCTCTGTTTTATTCCGCATACATATTTTAAAACTTCTACGCTGTTTGTATGTATAAATATATGATACTGATTTATTGAATTTACTGCAACATAATCTTGAAGTTTATGTAATGTATTTCGGTAACAAAGGTATTCAGCAAAGACCGTTTACGCTATATCATTTTTTGAGTAATTCCAATGCCCTGTCCATTGGTACGCAGTCGGCATATCGTTCAGGCCAGAGAAATTCATTATAGTAATGGTAAGCCTGTTCCCTAGTCATGTACTCATTGTCCTGCGTAGAATTTGCATAGGCAGGAACAATCATGTGTAAGCCATGCTCAAAACCAGCCTCTACCGTGGCATTGATACAGAAATCAGTCATAATGCCACAAATCATCACGTCTTTTTCTTCCTTTGCAGTCAGATACTCAAGCAGACCACTCTCTTTTTTGAACGCACTGCATACGGACTTGATAAACCGTTTTTCATCAGGCATCGGTTGAAACTCGGAATAAATCTCAAACTCATCATCCCCGATAGAGAATCCGGTATCAGGTCCATCATCATGCTGTACATAAATAACTTCTATGCCTTGTTCTCGAGCTGCTCCAATCAGCTTTTTGATATTACTGACAAACTTTCTGAACGCATATAAGCGTTCATCCACGATACCATTCTGTGCATCTACAACCAATAAAACCATGAATAATTTCTCCTTCTTCGAGCTTTTTGCTTTGATTCAAATAAACTAAATTCGAATATAGTAATAGCGCATAACTTCTGCTTCAGATGGAAACTGCTTCGGAACTTGGAATTATCCAGTCGCTCAAATAACTGCCTGTACCATTCATCCTTAGTCATTAAAACTTCACTACTTCCGGCTCATGTGTAAATGATGAAAATGTAGCTGTAGCATTTTTTAAATAGAACACCTCTGTATTTCCATCATCTGCTGAGTACATATTCTGTAAAGATGGACAAGCATCGAGCATAGACTGTCTTGCTTCTCTTCTGTCATCTTCTACAAGTTCTCCGGCTACACGAAGCCACTCACCATTTTTATATGCACAGATTTCTACCTTCGGGTTTGCGTGAATCTGCTTTGAAACATCCTTTACCTTTCCAGTCTGAATATACAGCTTCCCTTCAAAAATGTGTGCAGTTCCAAAAGGTCTAACTCTTGGCTGGTCGCCTTCTACTGTTGCCAAATAATATGTCTCTGCTTCTTTTAAAAATTGTACTACTCGTTCCATGATGTAATCCTCCTGATAGTTACTTAAATAAATCCATAATGCCAAAGCTCGTCTTCTTATAAACCTTATTGTAAGCTGCTTTCTTTGGATTCTTAATCCATCCTGCACATTTTTTTCCGTACCCTGGAATCAAAGCTTTCTTAACAGCTCGCTTGGCTTTTCCGGTTGTTCTTGCCTTTATTGATTTCTTTATACTGGGTGTTCTCATTCCAAACTTCATCTTAATCGCCTCCGTTGTTTCAAAAAATCACCTGTTATTACTATCTATCTAATAATGATACTCTTATATATAAATAATGTCTACAATAATT